>Ga0157363_1003263_pt1 | contig 14612 bp, 8 predicted proteins | sample AttsexASBM1_FD_111477 | JGI IMG/M metagenome (GOLD analysis project Ga0157363, IMG submission 111477) | Fungus gardens microbial communities from leaf cutter ant in Ribeirão Preto, State of São Paulo, Brazil - Atta sexdens ASBM1 | ecosystem: Host-associated > Fungi > Mycelium > Unclassified ...
AATTTATGTTACTATAGATTTTAGTAGTAGCATATGGGAATGTCGTTGAGAATTACAGAGTCAAAGTCTTAAATAAATTATTTCCGACGACTTTGATAATTTAAGCAACGATTTGATCGAATTATTGGATATTTTGCAGAATTAAGTTCTCTTACATGTCATAAAAATTGTAGTTTTAAAATGTAAAATTGACAGAGGAAATTGATTTAAGGATATATCTGATTTTCTCGTGTAATACCTTTATTCGAACAGAATTATATCATCAGCAGAATTTTCAAGAAACGATATGTATTTGTGTTTAAATTGACTACTTGATGAAATTGAGTCTCGGTGAGTCAGCTGTTCTCGTACGAGGGGGATCGAGAAGTTTCTAAAAGCTCCAGGAAACATGATCGTAAACGCGGCTGTTCTCGTTCGCTCTCGCTACGGTAAATGCTGGTAAACGATTTGTACGAATGAAGTAAAAAATAAGTAGAAGAGCAGCGCTGCGACAAACATTTTCATTATATGCTACAGATCGTAAATGCGTGTCGTGGCGAATCGATCGTGTAGAATAATCTGGAAACCGTTGAAGCTCGCTATATTGAACTCTGCCAGGCACGATGAACGACGGGCTTCCTTATTAGACATCGATCGATGTCGTCTTTTCGCACGCTATGCGAAAAGACCGGAACAAAGAACGCAAAGAATTCACCGTGCGCCAGTTCGCCAACGTCCGCGCGTCAACAATTTATTTTAAGCGTACGCTTCATTCATTGAATTTCAATTTTTTTAGAAACCTAAGAGATCGACGTTCTTGAGAATTTAAGAATTTGTTAATTCTTTGAATATAGTGTTTCGCTAAAGAAAATTTTATTAAGATAAATTCCATTAAAAAAATGTTTTTAATTTTATTAAATATAAATTTGTGATTGCTGACAAATAATTCAAGTGTCTATGAATTGTGTGAAATCCACTAGGTATACTTGATATTTTCGATGAGAGAAAAGTTGGAGGATTAAATTTGTAACTCACTCTTATCGGTGAAACATTAAACGGGCAGTCAGATTCTCGAGGAAAGTTTTTGCAAAGTAGATCATGGGTGACGTTCTCTTTCGAGAAGGAGACGTCGTTCGATCGTTTTCAAGGGTATCTTCGATACCAGGGTGAGCTGGTCGAGACGACGGGGTGATTGCCCAGAGTGCAATATCGTGTAGGTGACCTGGTGGCAAGAAAGGTCGCAGCACTTACGACCTTACTATGTAGTTACAGAAACCGAAATGTTCTCAGGTGCCGGACACTCGCTGGACAAATACCACGGTGAGACCTCGTTATCCCGGATTTCAGATTTGCTTCGTGTTCCGGAAACATCTCGACCTACCATGATTCGGTGCATCGATCGTCGCATCTGGGTGTAATCGAGTGTTAAACCTAAACTTACAATGCGCTTGACGCGAACAGTAGCTTTATCTGTAACATCTTGGAAAAATATATTCATGCGGGAGGAAAATTCTACAGTAAAAAATATTTTGTATTTGTGTTATAAATAATCGATTTCAATCCTTGTTAAAATTTTGCGTTAAATTTCTAATACATTCGAGTATTAATTTAATATTGTGTTAAATTATCATTCATTTCTTAGTGCCAAATTAATACAATTTGTAAGTAAATAAACAAATAATATAAAAATAATATGTTTTAAAACATAAATGATTAAAATATTGTGTTAATTTAACATAACATAACTGTTAATTTTATTGAAAAGATTTTACATTTGTGAAAGAGATTTGTTTATAAATTATGCCAATGTTGCATTTTTTGTGTTAATTTTTTTCCATAAATATTTGTGTTATTTTCTAACATAGTTATCTTGTGTTAAATTAACACGAAAAGTGGAATGAATTGTCTGATGCACGTAAAATATGTTAAATTTAGTACAAATTATCCAATTGTATAAAATTATATTTAAGCAAATGTGTAATAGCATTCAGACAGAAGATTCATTATTATTATTTCAGCTATTATAATTGTTTAAGTAATTAAGATTACATTATAATTATTATAAGCTATCATAACTGTTTAATGTCAATTAGTCACATTATATTTGTGAGGTACACTCGTAAGTTAAATTTATTATTCGTCCAAGTATTCAATTATTTTACAAATCGGAAATTCAAAGATTTAATATTTAATCTAAGAATATTGGGAAATTTTAGTTCAACAAGATTATATAAATATGATTATACAAATATGATCAATCATTTTGAATGTCATAGATTTCCGGTCTAACTTGAATCGATCGTGATGCCTCAATGTCATTCACCACTAATATGATAAGAGTTGATGAACATTCACGTGTGGCATTGTATCCCAAAGCAATTGATGTTGGAATCGATGCAGTTCGTTTTCAATTACCTGCGATCGTTTCGTTCCGTTGCGTGCCACTCGATCGCTTTAATTGAAATAACGTCAAATCCGCGAAATGGACAGACAACCGCGTACGCGAAACCGATCGACCGAAGATTTTTTTCAATTAACCATGACCTAATCTGGGAAAATGAAAACACGATTGATCCCGCTTGGTGATGGCTGTTACTCTTAAGTTAAATCAATATTATTGTAAAAGCAGATTCACTTTTATTGGAGCAATTGTATCGAATATACATGTCGATACAAAAGTTACAATGAAAAAATTTCTGAGATATTTGATTTGTAATATTTTTATTTGTAATACATTTTATTTCTAAATGAAACATGAAGTAAATATTATATTAATACTTGATACGAGACACTATCGTGTCTTTTGATGTAATATTTACTTCATATTTTATTTAGATATTTGCATGGAAGAGACGGTTTTGCTGAAATATTAAAAAGTTTAGTTAGATACAGATCTGAACATAATTATGTAGAATGCTCAAACTCTGGTTGTAAGAACGTCAAAACCCTTTACATTATTGCTTATCATGATTAAAATTCCTACGTAATTATTTTGATAGTCCAACAGAATTATTTTCAGATCTCTACACTGAAGAAAAAAAGTTGTTAACCCTTTGATTAACCCTACGATTTAAGTTCTGATGGCGCGCGCCATCAACAGCCTGGAATTGTTTACGTTTGGTCCGATTTCCTTACCACGAGTCTCACGCGATATTGTAGGCGAAAGAGTTAACTTAACTTGACTAAATGCAATTAGTTCGTAATAATTATTTAGTTCAAATATTTATATATTTAGATTAACAAAATCTTGTTAATTAATTTAAAACATGTTATTTGTTTGAATTTACAAATATTCGCTTGACAGCCTGTGACCGCTACATTTAGTTGAATCAACTATATTTTTTTAAAACTTTTTTTTAGCAACTTTTTTTTCTCAGTATATATATATATATATCTATACTGTTAGAAATACTTCCTTTATATGTAAACGAAGTTCGTGGTTATAAACGAAATTGAAAGTAATTAATGATTTAACTAAAAACTAAGTTACAGTAGTTATTTAAATACCGTTATTTAAATGTCATGAACGTGTACATTAAATTTTATGAAACTTTTAATAGTGTAGCTAAATTTTTAGATATTTCAACAAAATTGTAATTTCTCTTAAAATTTTTTACATAATGAATTTATATTTTTTGAGGATTCTCTACTATTCGACAACTAAACTTTGTTACATGTTTTCGAATGATGGATAATATTTTTGTAAGTTCTCAATGAGATCCATTAGACCCATTAGATCCATTCTTCGAAGTTTTAGCTACAATTTCTGTCAAGTATGTATACGATATAACAGGTTCTTGAAAAACTTTTCTGCCTCCTCAAATCTCTAAATTCGTAGTTTATTAAAATGAATGCTCATTACTCTTCTGTTCTTTGACAATCAGAAGGATATTTATTTATTTACTGTTTGTTTCCAAGGGAAAGATAGCGAAGCTTTCGTGACGTACATAAATTCTCCATTACAATCATTTACTTTGTTTTGCGAGGTCGGTACCATCACGGCAATTTTCACATTCACGGGGAATATCTCTGAGCCAATTTGCTTCATGGTCGCGCGGCGCATTTCGTTTTGGACGAAACGAGGTGAACGATTCGACGGAGCAGATAAGTGCGGTTTGCCACGGATTCGATAACACCGTCACGTACGCGACTTTATGTAAAATTTCACGGGATCCTTTCGCGATTTTGTCCTGGTAACAATAAATTTCTTCAATTCTGCCTTGAATATCGGATAGACGGATAACGTAACGCGACGTGATGCGACACGCGAGAGAGGAGACATGTAAATTTATTATCCTTACGACATCGTTTTCTACGTAGCCGAATCAGAGAGGACAGAGAGTATCAGAAAGGAGAAATAGTAATACAATGAACTCGATACCCTTAGGTGCTCCTTTTCCCTAGCTATTGCTCTGCCTCGTGACACAAGGTATTGTACATCGTCTGTCTTCCCCCGCTTATTTGTATTCCAAGGATATTGATATACGCCACAGTCCGCACAAATCTACCTTCTTTGGAAGATTTATTCCTGCGCGTGTCAAAGGGCGACGGGTAACTTGGATTTCCGAGATGCACGTATAAGAAGAAATGCTTTTCTATTAGATGGACGACATCCATTGTTTACGAGGTTGTTGAAAAGGGTCCGAAAAGATCCCGGCGGACTTAAAGGCGCGAACGTTTCTGCGATCTACAAATAACAGTGAGGAACGTATCCACAGAAGGATACGTTCGAATGTATGTTACAATTTTTGTAAAGGGATTTCTTGTTTTCACGTAAGTTGTCGTGTTCCTCGCTTCATCGAATTCAGTACGAAACATACACAAGCGCGTCATTTCTTTGGATGTGTGCAATAAAAAGACGCTTGCCAAGCCACCCTCGCCTAATGGTCATCTTGCTCGGCGAGATAGAGGGCTTCTCTTTTCCGGGAAAGAAATCGCTAGATGGTCTCCTCCTTCTCCCTTCGTTCTTTCCCTCTTACTCTCCATCTCGATCTTGCGCGCCATCTCGCTGGGGTCTTTTTCCGACCCTCCGACGTCCCGCAAGAGACGACGACGTCTACGAGAGCTTCCCGGTTTTCCGACGGATTTTTCGATAAAGCTCCGGAAACGACCGGTAGCAGCGTGGTGGGATCCACTACCATCACCATAGACTGACGCACCCTCGCCAATCGCCTCTATCGCGTACGTACGAAGGAAGAGATGGCGTCGGCGTCTGCGAGGGAAAATAGCATTCCCTGGATTATACAGACATGCCGGTGGAAGGACGATGTCCGAAGCGAGAAGCATTTCAACGGGCGACTATGGTTCTCGGGGATATTCGCACGACGACAAACGTTGGATACGAGAGGGATGCGAGGGGTTAGGGAAAAAAAAGAGAAGGATGAACGGTCGCTCCGGGGAGAATCGGAGGGAGAGAATGTAAGAAACCGGAGAAGCCGAAGTGAGCCTTACGCTAGCCAGATAGTGAGCTATAAGTCTAGAAACTCACTTCTCCCTTTTGCAACTCGCACTCGTAAATCAGAAAAATGTGCGCCTCTAATGTAATGGAAGCGCCTTGGGTGCCATGTACAAGTTTAGGGATCCATACACGCCGCTAGATCTCCGTAGGTTATAAAAGTCCGAGGCTATAAAAATCCGAGCCCCGCGAGTATTTAACTGTCCGACAAGTGATACATTCGTAGGTATTTTACATGGATCTGTAGTACTTGATGTATTTGGATCGTATATCTCTTACGGTGTTACAAATATTATAAAATCGTTTGCATTTCAGAGATTGAACGTGTAAGATTGTGTATTATAAGTCAGTGAAAGATATCCTAGGGATTTGATTATCTGCACCTTACACGCCAGATTGCATTCAGTTCTTTCGTTCGTCACGCGCGAATGAAAAGTATGCTTGTTAACTCTCGAGCGTTGTTAATCAGCAACACTGGCTCGTCGGCTTGGAAAACTCGTACCTTCACGAACTTATCGGAACAAGATAATAGCAGTTCGTGATGCCGAGCTGTCCGGTTGGGGGTCAAGTTTCTCTAGGGGGTGTTTTTCTAAGAGGCGTTCCTCTCGGTGGAGTCCTACTCGATTATTTCGCTGACACGAGCACTTTGACTTCTCATATTTGCCATTTTTCTCACTTTTTTCGTGTGTTGAATGTTAGAAATGCGCCAGCATGAATATTCATTACTTGAAGGGGCGTCTCGAAGTCTAGCAAATGTTAGCTTAGTATACTTTTTCCTAGGAGTTTTAAATATTAAATCTAATTTTTGACAAAGAGTTGAAACAATTCTGTATTTAACAATGAAACATGACACTCCAAAGACAATTTAAATTTTAAGGAAATGAAATTACGAGAGAGAGAGAGAGAGAGAGAGAGAGAGAGAGAGAGAGAGAGAGAGAGAGAGAGAGAGGAAATATAGATATCTAAAGAATTTAATTTACTTATATAACAATTATATTTTTAAACAATTATATATTTAATATAACCGGTTACATTGATATAATAAGGAAAAAGGCAATAGAGAAATGGCAAACGATGCAAATTACGTTTATTACTATTGACATTCAAATTACAATAATAAAAGAATATTACAACGATGTTACATCAGTATCTACAATGCAATTTAATAAAAGAGAAATGAAGCAGCAAAATTTGTTTAGAAAAACGATTGTCTGATGTTATTATGTAAAACAGTTTATTGCGGAAATGCAAGTTTCTAAATGGCTATTTAAAAACTCGAGCTCGTTCGATTGTCGCTCAGCTATTCCCGCTGTGGTTTCGTTTCCACCGACGCGACGCGACGCGATGCGAATCTTTTCCGGTTGCGCCGCAGCTGTCTTTGCCGTTGACAAACCCTTCCTCGCTGCCGTTTCTCTTCACTCCCGCACACTTTCGTCCCCGTCTAGAGTGCACTCACGCCTGCTTAGAGGAACGAGGTTGTCTCTCACGTCAAATCCCAAAGCCACTCACTGACATAGAACGTGAGGGAAACGCTCGGCCCTTACGTACTACATCTTGATCAGCTATGTCAGATTCATCGATCGTTTACCGTCGACATATGCGCAACAACTGCGCCGATATTTAAAGGCAGAAAGCGCACTCCGGATTCTTGAATCATCGATGTAACTGATACTTTTAGGACAAGAGTGCGCAATAAATTATTAACTGATTGTTGTGTTTATGAAAAGTCCTTGATCGCGCACACGCAAAAATTTTGCTGAAATATCTAAAAATTTAGCTAGTTATAGATATCTCAAAATTATTATACAGCACGAAATAATTATGCAACTCAAACTGGTTGCTAGAATGTCGAAACTTCTTCAGGATTGTTACAAACTACTGGAAATCAGGGAAAAGTTGTGGAAGTTTAGGATAAGACATTTGTGACAACCCTGTTTCTGAAGTATTGCTCATCGTGCTTGAGATGCCTGCAAAATTATTTTGATGGTCCAACAAAATTATGTACAGATCTAACTAACTAGCTAAATTTTTAGAAACTTTAGCAAGACTAACCTTTCTGATGCAGTTTTAATTGTTTATCATAAAGGATACAATAATGGGTTGACACTTTGGTTGACAGTTTGGTTTGGACTTCATTCTATTCTAAGTACTATACTTGTCCAGCAGAAGGAAAATAGAATGAAGACAACGCGTTGCGTTCAAATCGAACACAGCCTTTGTCTACAATATGCCTTAGCTTGGCTTTAATTTTTCTTATTTAAAACTATATTAAAACTTTCACATCATACACTATACACGTAATAGCTATCTAATTGCAAAACATTGTGCTATTGTAGCTTACAGCTTACTTTCGTGACAAATGCGAGCAGCCTAAGTATAGATACTACGTTTTCCACATTGAACGCTGAGTTTTTAATTAACTCAGTCGCTGTTGACGAACGTCCGGGACGCGTTCCCAGTTGCAGTTATCGCAGGACGAGCACGTCCGCATGTGGATGGGACTGCTTCGGGAGAGACCTAATTTGTCCAGGTCATTCGTATTCGGTGTGGACTTCGCCTTGGCGAGCGTCCCGGTTGCTGATGGTTGCGGATAGAAAACGAGAGAGGGTTTTGTAGGGACGCTAAGGGGAAGTTACAGAAAAACGGAGAAAATTCTCCCCGGTTCGCTTCTCGTTCGCGGTATAGTGGGGGCATAGACAGGGAAAGAAGCAACCCACTTGCGACTTCCTACATATAACTGACGTCCCGCGGACTACTTTGTATGCCATGAGGAAAATTCGCTCTCACCGGCAGTGATGTGTTCATTCCTCGGAGCGGTTGGAACTCTACCTTTTTTTCCAAGATTCTACTACAGGAAGTAGATTTGTGACATCGAACTTGTTCATCAGATAAGCAAGATCATTTATCCAAGGATTCGAATCGGAGAATCTAGAATGTAACATTTCTCTCTGTAGATTGAAAGTTTTTCAAGGAAATATAACCAAGTGTCCTCCTTCGTTCTTAATAAGATTGGATATATTAAAATCGATAAATATAGATAAAAATAAGAAGCATGCATTTTTTATAAATATTTTTTTACACTTTAAAGGGATAAAATCTTTCCTTGAAAAAATCAGTTTTTATTTAAAATATTTTTTATCATTGTTATAAAGTATTTTTGAAAGGATTCTTTTATTTATACTATATTTATTTTATATCTTTGATGATTATACGATATCCACTCAAGAAGGAAAAAACTGATTCCTTTCAAAGGAAAGTTTCATTCCCTTAACGTACGAAAAAAATATATCTAAAAATATAGATTTCTTATTTTTGTCTACATTTTAAAATAGTTTATTAAAATTGAAGGGGAACACTTAGTTTTATGCTCCTTTATTAAACTCCAAGATTTGTAATAATCAAATTTACGTTTTCAAATATTATATATAGATACAGGTTAAATTAAATTAGAGATATTTGAGCTTAAACATCTAAAGAATTCATAGTCCGGGAATGTTAAATGGATGACGAATCTAAAAAGTATATAACATGTCGTACAAAATTATCGTCAGTTTCTTCTCTTTGAAGCTGAACATTCTCTTCTGATTAATTCACAAAGGTCGCATTTGTGTGAGACGAGCAAGAAACGAGGTCGGTATTATCTCCCCTTTAAAATCAAATTTTCCCGTCTCAGGCGGCTTCAATTTATGCGAAACAATAATCATCCGTGTCTAACTTAGCCGTATCCTGTTCGGAGTTTTTTCCGTTTGACTTGGTTTTTCCATTCATTCTACCGCAATGCAGTATCTCCTCTCAAAAGGTACTACCTGTGCGTACGCTTCATTATGAAGTACACGTTGATCTTTTCCCTTTGAAGGCTTCCTCTCTTCCTCTTTCTTACGTCTGACCATCAAAAACCCCATTGTGTTTTTATTTCCGCGTTCGCGCGTAACACAAGGAGCGGACAAATGAGCCTTCATGAGCGGACTGATTAATGATTGTGGTTAATAATTAACCGTCTTTCTCCCTTCCATTACGGTATCGTGTTGCGCGTACGGTCTTTAATTTTTTATCCTAATCCGACGAGGCGGGTATCACTTGAAAAATATGCGACGTCGTCGTTTCTCACGATTTCTTACGAGGCTCTCGCGACTCCGCGATCGTGCAGAAAGCACGCTCTAGCGTGTCTACAGCCGAATATTTATAGCCGGTGTTCGTAGAGTAATACCCCAACGACTACACCAACGTGCATGGCCATACGTTTTATGTCGCCTTCTCACGTTATCGCCTGGCGAACAATCGACTGGTATCTCGATGACGAAATTAATCGTTGAGTAAGTTTTCAAAAGAAGAAAATGAGAATGTCAAAACTGAGAGACTTCTTCGCGCATTCGCTTTATTTTCTCTCGTTTGTTTATTATTTTATCTTATTGTTCCGTTTTTCCTTTGAATTTAATTATTCATATATTTATTGCCATAAATATATAATAAAAAAATTCTTTAAATAATGGAGAGTTCTTTTTGCACTTTTATCGGGCTTTCGCACTTCTGTGAATCGAGATGTCCCATTATTAATCGAGCACGCAAGCATGTACTTCGTCGCTTCCCTCGTTTCATATCGCAGTTAGCGTTTATTGATTCTCCCCTCGTCTTAATGCAACCGGTCGATTCCACAACACTCCAATAGAGCCATGCTTATATGTGTTAGCGAGTGAAGAGATTTAGCCATTCCTGTGCGGTGCGGCGGCGCGTTTGTTGTGGTTTAGATCTTCCACACCGAGTAAAAATGATACAGTATGATCGCGTATGAAGTTCGGAATATTCAGCAGCACGAGAGAAACGGCCGTAACCTACATCCGTCGTTATATGACTACTGTCATAAAGATAGGCACCGACAGCAGTTCGTTTTATGGATATTTATAAGGCGCGACAAAATTATTAACTGGATCTCAAAGGTCTCTCGTTGCACGCTATGACGCAGTCGTGCAGTGTTGTGATGCATTAAACATTAATGGCACAGTACATTAACCTGTAGTTTTACACTTTAAGTCAAATTCAGAGTCGAAAGTTTAGAATTCGGTTTAACATAAATATACTATAAAACTTTATTGTCTGCTATAAAAAAAAATTAAAAATATTTATTTCTTAAATTAAAAAAAACTTTTTAAAAAAACATTTGTGTTTTTGCTGTATATTCTATAGGGATGGGATGTATGGCACGTGAAAATTTTACAAATGCTTAGAAATAAGAAAAATGAAATAAGTAAAATGACATAGTGACTTATAAAATGTGTTTATGAAGAATTTTATTAAGAAATAGGAATAATAAATATTATGTGAATTAATAGATATTAATTTTAATTTTTTGCATATACATATTGCAATTAAGTGTTACATTATGAGTATACGTTTCATGTAATGCATTTATTGCATTTAATGCACTAAATCCTGCACGCTAAAAATGCCGTGTATCCCAATAAGTGGGACAAAGATATCAACAGATTGAACAAAGAATTAAGTACTTTGCTATATTCAATTCTTTACTATTTTTCTATACGTAAGTATATTACTAAATTATCATTAAGCCTTTTATACTTTATACAGTAATCATTTTTTGTAAGTTATGAGATACATAGTTTTATTAATATTAACAGTAAAAAACTGAAATCACACAATGTTAATATAACATAGGTATGAAAAAATTGCAATTATCTTCTCTCCTTCTATTTTTTCTGACTGTTACGGTATAAATATTGGAGTTATTCTAAACATCCTGGAATAGAAAGGATTTCAGAATTTTTAAAATGTTAACAGGCGATTCGTGATCCGAATTGGAAATTACAAATTCTTTATTTAATATATAACACTTGTTTTTACAAACAGCTTCGTGTTACGAGAGAAAATGCCAAGCTTAATTTATTCGTCCCACGAGATACGCGGGACAAAGATCGCGAGATGCATCTTTTGCTGCCTCGCCAGTTGTATGGATTGCGACTTTTCAGGGCGAGGTAGAGCGATGGCGCAGAATGCAATTACGTAAAGACAAACTTCTGTAACGGCGCAACACGAGCGGTAGAGAAAAGTTTTTTATGCCTAGCATCGTTAAAAAGAAGTCTCTTGGAAATTGCGCGGGTAAGGATGTCTTCTGCGTGTAGTAACGCTAAGGAGGAGCCTTAATATATTCTACGGTCTCTCCCTTCGGGAAGCTGAAATAAAACCGCCGGTTGTAAATGAATACCTGCTTGAATTCCTACCTGTTGGAATGGCTACTTGGAATTCAAAAGGGCGCGAACGTGAAACATTGCAGGATTAAATTAATTGTATTAACCTGACCTGGGACGAGCAGTGGACTTCGTGTTATTCCCCGTGGCGTTAGACCGCTACGTAATTTCGCCGTATTTAATTCCTTACGATTCTCGCAAATTGAATTAAAATTGTGGAATCCTTTAATCTTCGGTGACCATATCTTTAATTATCCGCGTCGTTTACGCCGTCAGTTCTCGTGGATTTTCAATTTATCTGTGATATTAATACGCGTGGAGATCTCGTTTCGAGATTTCAAGCGGAGCTTTTATCGGCCAGTCGATCTTAGCTAGGTACTTCTGATTATTTGGTTTTCCAGTAAAAGAATTGTTTTGCGAGAGAATACGTTGATTCCAAACGTTGGCCGCGCCGGGAATTAAAGTGATTTAAATGGCAGTGGTCTGACGTTCACGTTACTGATACAGCGCCTTTATGCTGCAGAGAGGAAGTTGCAATTGTCTCCGCAATCCGTACGCCATGCGGAACGCGGAGTTGCGCTTGCAACTCGTCCTCTCTGCGTTGTCGCTACCAGCTGTGCCTCCCAGCTCGATCGCCTCTTTCTCGCGTTAAATTGAACGCCGTTCTCCCACGAACTGTCGCGCGTTCGCAATCGGTCTCGCTCTCGCAGACCCGCGCGAGAGAAAGCACTGTATCCGCCGTATCTCGCGCGCCAGCTAATTTCGGCAATCATCGCTATTGTGCCGAGCGGGGACCCGATGTCGCTTAAATCTAAGCGGAATTGTGCAGAGAATTGTACGCCTCGTATCTCTCTGCGACCCGGGTAGGCGGATGTCCGTCGACGCAGCGATCGAATAAATTCGCCCTGCGCTCTCTGCTACTGACGAACGAGAGAGCCGAGAGCGAGCCGCGAGAAAAATGCCGTGATATTCAGCCACCATTGTAGCGGTCTCCCTTGTGCCATTTGTTATCCCCGGCTGCCGAATGCAGCAGGTACAGTCGGTGGGCTTAAGCGTAGTCATGACGTTTCATGCATAGATTGCGAACGCAACCTGATTTTCATGAAAAAAAATGAAAAAAATAAAAATTAAAAAATATAAAAAAATCACCTCCCTCATCTCTGGAGACTGTCCAGTTTTTCATTATAGAATATTTCATACACGGAAAGAATGAAAATATCTGGAAATTTAGTTGCGAATTGTAGAATATTTGAAAGTAAGTTTGTTAGATTACCAAAATAATTATGTGGGATGCTCAAATGGTCATTAGAATGTAAAAACTTCTTGTAGCATTGGCCATTATGCTTAAGTGTTTTAATTATTTTGATAGTCCAAAATTATTTTCAAATTTGTATCTAGTTAAATTTTTAGACATCTTAATAAATCGTTCTTTTCGTTCTTCCATTTTGCGATAAAAAATTGTAAGAACTCATACTTAATTGTAGAGACTCATATTTAATTGAAAAGACTTGTATTTCAAAAGATAGCATATTAGATAATTTATTATTATTAGACTAATAAATTACTAATTATTGTCGATAATTGCTTGCGTCTTGGATTTGTTTTCTTAAGATATCTTTCCGAATGATGCAACGATTTCATATGTAAAGGAATAAAAAATTCAGCCCTCGAAAATCTTTTTTTTTTTTTTTTCAATCGGAATTCAATGTTCAGTAGGCAATTATTCGCGGAGTTAATCGCGAATATTCCTCGAACTATTCGTCTCTTCAATTTTCGGTTCTATTAATCGCCATCGCGTTATAACGGCGCACATTCGGGTTAGGCCGAGCGACGAGGCGAAAAAAAGCGAAAAACCATCAACCGCCGGCAAACAGAAAACTGATATCGTGTAGGCAACGTGATCGCCGTTAAAACAGTGTTTGCCGACGCGCCGTTACGAAGTACGTGCGCGATGTACATTAATATCGTCCATCTGGCTCATCGCCAGCTTCGAATGAGCGGTGCAGTGGTGTATCAGTTAAAGCGAATAGAGTGAGAGCTATGCTTGCACTCACACACGCGAAAGTTACTCGTTGCATTTGCCGGCGGTACGTCATAATTCTATACGATATCATCGTAGAATTAAATGAAGGTTCACAGATAAACTGTTTATTTCAATAATCCGTATGCACGGATTACAGATGGTAATTATTCTCGGTTATATTAGAGATAAGAGTTGAATGGATGTAACGTCGATAACCATCGATATTTGACTTTTCCTTTATGAAGCAATTTGAATATTGAATTCTCTCTCTCTCTCTCTCTCTCTCTCTCTCTCTTTCTATGCATGCAGCTTGATATTTTTCGCGGAATATAAAATTCTGTTATAATATTGTCGGTGAAGTCATACGGTTACAGAAGCTTATGAAAATGGATCAGCAGGTTGGCCTTTAAAAAAATACTATAAGCCCGCTTTTTTCACGTTTGTATCTACACTTAAACTTTGAATAAGAGTATTAAATATTGAGCATATTTGCAGAGACTTCAGAATGGCAGATATACATGTTAAAAAGATTAAAATCCATAAATTTAATATCTTGCAAGAAAATAGTCGAGCACTAGTCTCCGTTAAATCGCGAATATGAACGTATCTCGGTCTCAGAAATAATTAGTCGAATCGACGTGACGTTGATGTGTCATTTTTGTAATTTTTTACTTCATCATAATTGTTTTTATGTTAATTCAATAAATGTGATATTTATATAAAATTTCTATCGTCTTTTGGTCAAGTAATACTTATCTTGTTTTAAGTGTGCAAATTTTTTGGATTTCAAGCTTAGTATTCAATGACAAAGATATAAATAAAACGCTCGAAGTTCGCACAGCACATTTCAACATTTCAAAAAGCAGTGATCAAATAACGAGTATATAAGGTTTTGTAAAAATGTTAATGTATAAAAAAATATTAATATAAATATAAATTAACATATTAATATAAA
>Ga0157363_1003264_pt1 | contig 14612 bp, 8 predicted proteins | sample AttsexASBM1_FD_111477 | JGI IMG/M metagenome (GOLD analysis project Ga0157363, IMG submission 111477) | Fungus gardens microbial communities from leaf cutter ant in Ribeirão Preto, State of São Paulo, Brazil - Atta sexdens ASBM1 | ecosystem: Host-associated > Fungi > Mycelium > Unclassified ...
TATATATATATATATATATATGATAAAATTTATATATATATTATATGTAATAATATTTATATTATATTTAACCAAACTGTAGAAACGCATAAATTTATAAGGCACTAAAACACTTTAAAATAAATTGCGAATAAAGCGAAATTAGCGTTTAATGCGATATGAAAATTATAGGTACCATGATCGATACGGACCACGCCGCTGATGGGGGTGATCACAATGAAGGAAGCGAATATTCGCATTATACCGGAGGCGACGATGGAGATCATTATAGTAGCCATTACACAGAGAAAGAACCGGAATCCTACAGCCACAACGAAAATTATTCCTCTGGAGATGGTGACGAGGAATCTTACGAGAAGCATAGCTCTTACAGCTCTGATGGAGAAGAAGGGGAAGAAGAAGGGGATCATTATTAATTTTATCAGTGTATATCATTTTAATGTCAAATGTTCAATTCTAATTGGAGCATCTTCTTTTTAATTTCAACCGCAACCTGTTATTATAAATATTAATGTTGTCCGCAACTCGTACCCGCAACCTGTAATAACCGCAACCTGTTATCATAAATATAAAACGCGCGTCATCATTGAAATTATCAAAAATAATAGTGCATATTTTTTTTCGTATGCGTAAATACATTTTTAATAAAAGTGATGTATTCGCCCGCACGCAAACGCACATATACATCGTTACAAGCGATTAATACTTACTTTGCAACTAAATTTGTAATATAGATCGATCGTAATAGTAATTTATGTTTAATAACCAATAAAATATTATCGTCAATATATGTGTTAATTTCACTTGGTTATTAACTTTGAACTTTTTGTGCCATCTACATAATTGCAATAAGCACTATTTATTCATGATTGATGCAAATATGTGTACACAAATGATTTTTCAACACCTTTAATTAAAGGATGTGAAAATCTTTTGCATCGACGCGTCGCGTTAAAATAATGTGGAATAAAGCACACTGCCGGCCAAATTGAATGCTATATTAATATTATAACAGCTTTTCCATTATGAAATTTGCCTTTACGCTTTCGCGCTTGGATCGATCGCGAAAGTACGAGCGTACGCTTGAAATTACCGCCCGGCGAAACTTGTTACATTAGCAATGTCCGTGCATGATCGATTATCAACAGCTAATCCATTCTGGGGTACATTTCGCGTTGCATGCAAATAGTTCGTTCTCACGGTATGGATGGATACGTATCTGTTCGTCGAAACATTAATCCATTAAGTGGTTCGTTTCTTCATCAAAATCCAATGTATATTCCAACATGTATGTGTAATTAAAGATGATAGGAATAAGTATGCACGTTTTGTGCAAAATAAATGTCACTGATATAATTAAACTTTAAAGAATGGAAATATAATGGAAGAGGAGAATAAGAATTTTTCTTTCTCGCAAAGAAGAAATAAAGTTACGACTTAATACCACAGTAGCCGACATGTCATTTATTCTTTGAGTTAACGCGATTCAGCTTTTATACATGTCATACGACATTCACTTAGGTAGATAAAGTATTTAATTTGAATAAATTACGCTGCATTCTAACGTTTATTACGTGCACTAGCTACACCAACTAATCAAATTATCGTTTAATCTCTCCGCGTAAATGTACGAATGTAGTTTGGTTTGTTGCGGAGAGCAGATCTAATTTCTAATTTAACACCACCCGAGGGTCAGAAGCAATAACTTGTTCTCTGTCTTTGTCAAGCTTCGAATCAGTACGCTTTTGATTGTATAATTTGCGCAAAAAGCAAATAGGTTTTCGAATCTATTTCACCACTGATTACAGATACAATTTAATTACGCGTTTAATAGTGAAGGCTTAAAACTGTATTAGATAGTATTGCAGATATTGCTATTTGGTTGGTAAACAATAGACACGGTTAATCGCCAACGAAATATATTTTTAGCTAATAGAAGACAAATACGATAAAAACGTGAGTGTTTGTTAAAAAGTACTTTCACGCAAGAATGTCTCTCGTATTTTAAATCTGGTTATTGGTATAGGTAACATTTACGAGCGGCTTGCATTTTGCAATTATTTATAATGAGGAAACTTTCCAGATGGTTACTCATCTCCGAGCGGAAAATCAGTTTGTTAATTGTGCGAGATAATTATCATTAAATGCTGCACATGACAAAGAAATATTTTGTTGTCATCGCTTCACTCAACCATTTTCCAGAGCCCATGCGCAATCTAATATATATCAAATAATTCAAAGATTTAACTTTCAATAAATAATTTTACACTTTTTCACTACGTTCATCACGTTTCACAAGATTATCGTTAAAAAAAAAAGTGAAAACAATATGAAATCTGTGCGAAATTGTTCTTTGTTTTTCGAAAGTGGGATTTTTAAGTCATAACAAAATTCGCACAAAAATATAAAAATTTTTATTATTTAAAATTCAATATCTAGATATCTGGATGTATGCATTGAAAGGTGCTTTAAAACAATTTTGTTGATTGTATAGTATCATCTTTATATTGTACGTATATTTAATTAAAAGTAAAGGAGAAAATATATATATATTTATTCTATCATTATCGAGTTAAAAAGACATGCCATTATTGAACAAATAATCGGCTTATTCATATTCAAAATGGTAAATGCAAACAATTAATATATTATTTGATGTTCTGATCAATAGATATTAAGGTACGCATCGCTCTGCTGGTTTATTTTATTTAAATATTTCGTTGCAATATGTCCCGATTATCGCATGCAGTGAAAAAGAGAATATCACAATGGTGGATCAGCTGAAAATATCAACTGTTTGCTTGCATAAATGAGTTTAAAAGGCGAGCAAAGCGAGAGGGAACTCAAATTAGAGACTATCACTGTCAGCTTTCTCGCGGCGATCGTCGGAAAAGCTTGCTCGAATAGGGCTCTTGACCGTAGAATAGTAGCTATGTCGGGATGGTCTCTCCGGGTTTAAATTAGAAAACAATTTCATTAGCAGCCCAGAAGCCAGCGCGAGGTCCTTTTGTTCGCGTCGGTGTATAACCCGACGGTTTTATTCAACATGCGAGAATGCATCGAGAGTAATGCGAGGAACGGAGAAGGAAGAAAGGAAGAAGGAAAGATGGTGCGAGGGTAAGACTTGAATGTGAGAGACAGTTCAGTCGTTGGATTGGAAGAGTCCGGACTAACGGTTCCATCAACTGATTGCACACCTCACAACTTAGCGACCCGGAGTAGACGATGTCTGCGGTATTCGCTATTTCTTTCATTATGAACAAAATCAACAAAAAAAAAACTTATCCAACTTATGTACTTTAATGGCATTATCTCGAACGAGAGTTTTCAAAAGTTCTCTATTTTTTGTGATTTTTCCGTTTTTGTTATATTTCTAAAATAAGAAAGACCTGCAAATAATAATTTTCATCTTTTATAATACTAGGATTAATATTAGTATAAAGATTATAATGCACCGCTCGCATGTCAGATTTAATGATATGGTTGAGTTTCTAATTATGAAAATTATACCTGGAAAGTTTTCAAGTCTTGAGACTATTAACATTCGGGAACGCGCAACCGAGCGAGAATAAAATACTTGATGAATCAACGAGATATCAATGCTTTTCTGTACGTAAAAATTTCAGGGAGATTTGAAATAAAGTCGTGCGCTGAGCTCATTGACCAAACAAAGAGGAGAATGATTTGGATGGTCCGACGCCGCCTCGGATCTGCTTACAAAGCAATCTTTCCATTTGAGTCGAAATACTTAATATAATCTTCGTTACGACACTGAGTCGAAATCGAACTTGGCAGAACCTCTAGTCTCTGTCTGAAGGATTCTCGAAACTGGGCAGTAACCAATCTTTATCTTGATTATGCAGCGCCAACACGGCGAAAGCCAATCTCCAATCGAAAGTGGTTGCCAACTAAGATCGTAAAGAATCAGAATCTATCGAGTAGTATTTCAGTCTGCAAAATCGGGATCTGCAGTATCGGGCCGATACTTTGGATTTGCAATGGAAATCAATCGATACTATCGCGATTTTCCACGCGATTTTATTACCATATACATTGTAATCGCTGTTGTTTGTTTATTTCGTTCTGACGGAATTAAAAATTTGTAATGATATCAAATTATCAGTTACACAAATTTTAAGATTTATTTTTTGTTTGATAACATTTACAGACGTTCTGATTTTATTGAATAACTCCAAATATCGAGTTATGTCTTTTCATTGACACTAGAATTGGTGGATGATTAAGACCGCGGATGCCATTAGTTTTCCTTAGTTTTCAATGGATTTCGAGATCATCTAATAAAACTGTCAGGGTTGCCAGAATAAATGGGTCAACAGTTAGCAAAACGATCCGCGCAACGAACGCCATACGTGATATACGCGTCGCCGATGTCTGTAAAACTTAATAAATTGTTTTTGGTTTATGACGTTATAAATGGCGCTGTGTTTACGAGAGGCGAATTTATGTCACAGGTGATAGAATTAATGATAAAATTAGACAGCTTATCGATGAGCTAGCGAACGCGACGACGCGCACATGCTATGATAACAAAACGCTTCTAGGGCATTCAGCGCGACATATGCATATCCTGTATTTGTACGTCATGACGTTAATTAAAATGATTGCGCGAGCATCTGGTAGGGTACTTAACTTCAAATATCGATTGAGGTCACCATTGCTACGTGAGGTGTTGATCGGAGCACATGTGTCGGACAACAGGATGTCACTTTGGCGGGATTTAAAATAGATATTTGGCCATTCACGATTGGGTTTTTACATTTCATGTATTAATTAACCACTATGCCAAAAAATCAAAACACAGTAACATTTTATCATTTGGACATACTTTAATATATAAATATTAGAATAGAATAGATATAAATTGAATTTATATTTTTACTTACTTAAAAAAAAGAAATTTCTTATTTTCACAAAGTTTGTTAGATAAATATTTTAACATCAACGATTATTACTTAAATGAGATATTGAAATATTTATTTAACAAACATTGTGAAAATAAGAAATTTCTTTTCTTTTTAAGTAAGTAAAAATATAAATTCAATTTATCTATTTTATCTATTTTATCTATTTTATCTATTTTCTAATATGTACGTAAAAGTACGTCAAACGCAAAGTGTTGATTGCAAGTGGATAAAGGAACAGATCGATACGAAGACGATAATGCGATTTGTTGCGGTCTAGAAATTTCCGTGATTATTGTTCCTGCGGCAGACCGATGCTGGCGGAAAAAGTGGTAATGGAAAGTTCTTCCTGACGCCGGATTCAACTTTTTGCGGAAACAATGCGTTCACGCAGTGTATCGAGATACGATTAATCAAATAAAAATTTACATTGTCCGGAACAATCGGTGGAAACTCATAATTTTGTAAATATTATATTCAGAGAAACATTAACGAGTCAATTTGTTATGTCACATTGCAAGCAAGAAATGAGATCCAACTCGATGAATAATATTTTAACATCCGATTGAACGCTGTAAGATAGCACAACGGAATATTCTAGTAGAATAAACGCAATGTGCGGCGATGCGAGAAAGTGTGAAACTGTGTGCCTCCCCACCGAATCAACGGAGATTGGAACGAAATTTAGGAATACTTGCGGTCGTGCGGATGAAAGTGGACTCGGCGGAAACATACGGCCGCGCCGTGACGGAAGTAGCTGGACCATCGATATTTAAGTGTCAACCGTAGTAACATCGGCCATCAGTTCGATCGAAACCGAGTGCGATCGAGATGGTGCGAGGTACGATGTTATTTCTGTCATTCATTGCAATATGTTCGCTCACATTGCACACGACGTGTCATGCCCGAGATTTGGCCAATGCGAAATCGCGCATCAGTCGACGCAATGTACAAGAGAACGATGGCCACCATGTAGGTCATTTAGAGCCCACCGCAGAATCGTCCTCGATTGCAAAAATAGACGAAACCGATCTTGAGACAGCAGCTACCAAACATAAGGATCATCATCACGAGTCCGGAGGTGGTCACAAACATGAATCTCATCATCACGAAGATCACGGTGGAAAAAGTGAAAAGGGATATAAGAGCCAACATCATCATGACAAAGGTGACAGTGGTAAGCACGATGAGGAGCATCATGCCGGTCATCACGAGGAACACGGAGGCAAGAAGAAAGGCCATCATGATGAGCACGAGAAATATGGCGAGCATCACGAAGGCGAGAAGGGTCACAAAGGTGGAAAGTTCGGTGAAAAGAAGGGCCACAAGAAGGGTCATAAAACCAAAGGTTATCACAATAAATTCCATAAGGATGAATTTCATAAAGAACATAAGTTTTACGATGATTATCATAAGGGTGGGCATCATGAGAAGCACGGCGATTTCCACGGTCATCATGAGAAAAAGGAAGGCCAGCATAAGAAGGGAGGTCATCATCATTCCGGTTATCATGAAGATCACCATGGCAAGAAGGGTCATCATGACAAAGGTCATCACGATGAGGAACATAAAGGTCATCATGGTAAACACGGCCACGAGGAGCATCATTCCCATCACGATGGATATGGCAAGAAAGGCGATCATCATTCCGGAAAGAAGTACGGCTATAAGAAGGGGCATTAGAGTTGTACGTTCAAATACGTATCAAAAAACGATTACTCGTTCTACTGTTACGGCTTATGTACCTGCTCCGGACCAAGTCACGCGACCAAGTCGCGCGATTGTTGTATTTTGTACCATTCTTTATATAGAATAAACCTGCGAATACTAACACGCGCAAAAAAAATCGTTTGATTGCAATTCGTTGACTTTTCTTTCTCCTTTAAATTCTTAATGGAACAAATAAGTTTCTCCTTCTCCTCCCCTCCCAGCCCATATTTGTCCCAGCGGCTACATTACAGTCAAGACGGCAACGTGATATTACGCCTTATCGATTCCTTACGATTTATTGCCACCGTTTTTCTCAGCGTCCTTTTATCACTTCCCATCGGCAAACTAAAGTAATTTTGCCATTTCTTCTCGCCTTGTGCCTTCGCTTATTGACAAAGATAACAATTGCGCGTGAAAGAACACGTCATTGTTCTCAAATCATGTGAATAGAATTTTTACTCACACATATATATTATAGTTGCTCGAAGAAATAACGGAAAAATGGCATATTATCGCGTTATTGTTGCGTATTATTATCATCAATTCGGCTAAAAAATTAAATTTGATTGAATATTTGTCTTGAAAATGATATATGGCCTGTCGACTTTTTCTGAAATATAAAACGACAGTTTGATTGGTTCAAGAAGGCATGAATTGATTTACTATATATATAATAAAAGTATTTTTCAGCACCTGATCTCTATTGTCGGGCAAGAATAATATATATAGTAATTTTGCAGTATGAATTTTAATGTCACATATAGCACAGATCATTAATGTACCAATAATTGAGGTTAATCGATTGGCCAGCTGATTGAATTGATTACCGGATATTAATGGGCCACAGAAACGCGCGTTGCGAGTTGACACGGTTAAATTTGTAGATAAATACCGCATATGCCTACATGTTGTAGCATGCTCATGTAATGATATGCAACATAATATTATGCTGTCCATTGTAAAACATCAAAATGAAAATATGCTTTTATAATAAATGATATCAATACTACATGGTATTAAAAAACAGAGTTAAGTCGTATTATTCTATAATTATGATATGAATTTAATTCAAATTCTTTATATGATTAATTTCTTTCAGAGATCGAATTAAAACATTTTATAGTCAATTATTTTCCTAAAGAACAATATTGACGTTAGTTTTGCACAATTAACTTTCTATAGACTTATTTAGTTAAATATCTCGATATTCAGTATTTTTACTAAATAAAAATGTCATTGAAAAAAATAAACTAAAAATTGAATCGAAGGTAAACGGAACTTTTCATTGCTTTTATTTGATATTCCACATAAATAAATTAAAACATTCACTATCTCTGGTAGTATAATGTTTCAATTATAAATATATTTGATTATATCTTGATTTTTATTTTTCTTATACTGTCACATTATTATGATTTGATCAGCCGAATGCGTGCCGTCGAAAACATATAATCACTTAATGTAAATTGCTGATATCTTCTGCAATGCGTATACATAATCAGCGCTCATTATTCGTTAATTAATTAACGATGATATTAGATATGTTATTTAAATCCATCTACGTTATGTATATAATTTATAAGTCTGGTTATTAATTGTTTGTGGATAATAAAAATTAAATCTCCAATAACCATCGCAATCAATATTTTTATTAAATAAAAATGTCAATCTGATATCTTTGAAAATAAAAATGTCATTGAAAAAGATAAACTAAAAAACTGATTCAAATTGAATCGAAAGTAAACAGAATTTTTTAATCGATTTTTCATTGCTTTTATTTGATGCCTCACGAAAATATGTAGATCAAAACACTTACTATTTCTCTCTAGTAGTTTGCTTTGATTATGAACATATTTGATTATATTGGTTTTTAGCATAATACAATAAATACGCCAACAAGATGAGCTTAATCCAAATATTTAATTTAGTAGCTTACGTCAAAGGATTTCTTGCGCAGCCTCATGATGCAATTTTCATTATACGACTGTAGCAGGTAGATCATTTATTATTCGAAGGGTTGCTTCAACTTTGTGAAAATTTTATCAAAGGTGCGGAAGAGTTTATTTAGCCAGTTTTCAGCAACGTTTTATTAAAGAACTCTTGTTTTCTTGTTGTGTTTATTCTTAAAAAATAATAACTTATTATTCTATTTGTCGCACAGGCAAAATGCGACATAATAATGTAAATTTTGTTCCGCAAAAAGTAACGATTATTTTTCTTTTCGTTAAAAGCTTCTAGTCTGGCAACAATTGGTGGGAATGCAATGCAAATGCCACGTGTTCCCAAGTATTCATTAATTTGGTTAAATGGCGCGATTATTTTGGCTTCATGAAAGCATGCGAAATCGCAGTACAACCGCGGTGGTGCGTACTTCTTTGAGCTCATGCGTTTCACGCTTTCCTTTTTTTTTTCTTTTTCATTCCGTACCGGAGCCACTTCAATTACATTAATTAAACCACCCACACGTACACGCATTACAAGCGAAACAATAGCAGACCTTTTCGACGGCCGCCGGAATTGTCACAGGGCGGAGCATTTCAAGTAGATTCGTTGCCGCGCGCATGCAATCTCCGGCGGAGAATGGGCTCGCACAACCCTGAACACTCACTACATCGTACGTGGCAGTAAAGAAGTGCATAAAGTCTCGTTAATCCGTGCTCGGCGTACCGGAATTCAATTCGGACGAACGCCATGGAAGTGGCGATCTCATTTGCTGCAGGGTGGGATCGTTAATCAAATTCGCGGTGCGATGAATACGATAGTAGGCTCCTGTGAGTTTTTGCCCCGCCTGTTTTTACAAACGAACGACGCATATGCAACGCGGTGGAAAGTGCAGTAGTCCAGCATCGTTATCTTGCAAAGCAGATTGAGAATGCGTGCGCTAATGACAAATATTAATTGAAAATTATAGAATGCTTTTTATGTATACCTTATATACGATTTTCACGCGGATGACAATAACAATTATAGTTTCTTTTTAATTAAATTCTATTTTAGAAATGGACATTCTAGACGAGTTATAGGATACCCTCGACAGTGTTTACTGAACTAAATATTAATACGTACTATCATGGGAATACGTTTTATTTACCGCTGCCCGATAATGCGTTATAACCAACGGCAAATTTAATGCTGTTTATTAATATTGGAATTTGATAAATAGCTGGAGCGTAGGAATTTTTATTAAAAGCGAAGATCCCAAGCACGCTGATAATTTACGGTACTCGTAATTTGCCGATCAATAACGCATATATCTATTCAATTAAGAAAGTACGTTTTTGGCAATTTGATAATTATTGCACAGAACGCTTTAATATTAAAGAAATTTAAGTAGGTAATAGCAATTTTTAAGCTTCATATAATAATTATGGATTTCTTTAACTATTTGCTCTGTTGAAGTAGAATCTTGTAACTATAGATATTATATATACGTATCACACGTGTAATGCGTGAAATTGCGTGCAATATAAAAAAGATGTGTTAAATATATTACTTTATTTCAACAACGTATACACAATTAACAATTAACAGATATATTACTGGATTATTATATAATATGAGGGATAATGTGGGTAATAGGAATGAGAAAGAGTAACAGAATCCAATTCAAAAGCAGCTGGTGGTATCTCTTGAGTAACAAGGTTTAATGTCCCTTCTTGTATTCCCATTTCTTATGATCTTCGTGTCCACCCTTCTTGCCATGATGATGATGATGGTGATGATGCTCATGATTATCGTGGTGACCTTTGTGTCCCTTATGATCATGATGGTGATGGCCTTTCTCATGATGACCTTTCTTACCATGATGTCCCTCATGATGATGATGATCATGATGTCCTTTCTTAAAGTGACCACCCTTCTTATGTCCGTGTTCGTGATGATGTCCACCGTGTTCGTCATGGTGACCATGATCGTGATGTTCGTCGAAGAATTCCTTATCCTTCTTGTATTCATCCTTCTTGTTTACTTCATGATGGCCATGAGTACTGTGGCCTTTGCCATAGTGGCCTTTCTCATGGAACTTATGACCCTTCTCCCCCTTTTCACCATGGTGGTGCTCATGATGATGACCATCGTCATGATGATGATGCTTCTTATGTCCTCCGTGCTCGTCATGATGCCCATGATGATGCTCTTTGTGATGATGTCCTTTATCACCTTTTCCGTGATGATGGTGGTGCTTATAATCTTTGTGACCATGATCGCCATGTTCATGATGATGACCGGAATGATGCTCCTCCCCGCCGCCATGTTCATGATGATGACCATGATGACCATGATGACTGGCGGCTACCTGAAGATCGTTGTAATCATTCCTGGTAATTTCACGTGCAGTGGTCACGCAATTAGTGGCAATATAAATTGTTACAAAAATTGTTATTAGTGGCAATACACGACGTAATGAAAACATGATAACAATTGTATTGTAAATACTCAATCTATTAGTCACATTAATAATTATCTTAGCGACTAGTCTCTTAATAAAGCGTCTAAGCGCTTTCTAGCAATGCAAGCTATATGATGTAGCGATTCGTGGGGTGTTATTTATATTGCGATTCTGGTGCAGTGAGCCATCAAATTTTGTAAGAAAAAGTATATATTTTTATAAATAAAAGATGAGAGGGGGAGTTCCATTTCATTTCCTCCGTTGCGGTAAGTTATATGAAGTCTGTTCTATTTTGTAATTTACCACTTGTTTAAAGTTATATAAATGGAATTACGTGATACTGATTAAACTTCCTTTATTGATTTTCAATAGTTCGCTGAACCTACGGTAGAAAGTTACACTGTGTCAATATTGTCTTTTATTGTATAAATTTAAAACTAAATATAAAAAATGAAAATAAATATGTCTATTAAAACAGTTATGAGAGAATTTTTATTCTTATAATTTAATCCAGATTTATACGTCTATTGTAGTCAACAGAATATGGGTTATCATATATCATTTTATACATCTCTATAAATTATTAAAAAATGTTTTAACGATTTTATAGGTTTTAATTTTCAGTGCACGGAAAAACTTGACATTACATTATTAATATTCCATTAATTCTTTCAAAATATTCACATTTAATTAAATATTCAAATTTAAATTTGATATAAAAGATAATATTGATATAAATTCATGTAATATCTCTATAACATTAGTTAAGATCAGACACACAGTTAAGACTAGATGTTGCGTGCATTAATAAGATTTTTTCAGAATGTTAAAGTGTCTTAACGTTTCATGCTTATCTATGTGTTTACCTTATCTCCTAGTCATAGGAGTATATTTATTTAAAGAAAAAGTTATACGATAAATTAAAGTTATTCGATAAACTTTTAATTCTTTAATATGTGCATTAGATAATATTCAATCTTTTTTAAATGTAAAAACATCAATAAAAATATCGCATAATATAATAAATATGTAGGACATTTAGGTAAAGATTATAGATAGATATAAATAAAATAATAAAATGCAGTTTATATTCATGAGGCTTGTATATTGAAAGCGCAATTTTATCATATCAATTTGATAATAGCTAAATACAATTGCGTGTTTTGATATAAGAAATGGTAAATATATTATTTTAGATGAATATTATAAAATTTCAGTTATGGATACGTATAGGGGTTATTATTAGAAGAAATAATGCATTCAGTTATGGTTGGTATAGGCATTTTAATTTTTCAATAACGAAGTAAATCCATTATTATTTGACATCTTAAAAATAATCAACGAAAGAACAATAAACAAATGGTACAACAATTTATTCTGTTTGTGTCGCACTAAATTGACAAGTTTTATATCGTTAATGATGATGATGGTGACCGTGGTGACCGTGATGGCCGTGATGACCGTGATGGCCGTGATGACCGTGATGGCCATGATGGCCGTGATGGCCATGATGGCCGTGATGGCCGTGATGGTCGCCATGGCCGCTCGAATAACCATGCTTTTTGCCGCCATGATGTTCATGCTTCTTTCCGTGATCTTCGTGGTGATGATGATGTTCTTCGTGACCATGTTTACCATGATGACCATGATGATCTTCATCGTAATGCCCTTTATCATGGTGACCCTTCTTACCGTGGTGATCTTCATGATGACCAGAATGATGATGTCCGCCTTTCTTATGGTGACCTTCCTTGCCATGGTGATGTTCATGATGATCGCCATGCTTCTCATGATGACCACCCTTATGATAATCATCGTAGAATTTATGTTCCTTGTGGAATTCATCTTTATGGGATTTGTGATGATAGCCATGAGTCTTTTCGCCCTTTTTATGACCCTTTCCATGACCAAACTTCGACTCTTTATGGCCGTGTTCATGCTCGTGATGATGACCGTGCTCGTCGTGTTCGTCGTGATGACCTTTCTTATGACCGCCATGCTCGTGATGATGACCCTCATGATGTTCCTTACCATGGTCTCCATGTTCTCCCTCTTCATGATGATGATGTCCCTTATGACCTTTATGACCCTCTTCACCGTGTTCTCCATGGTGATGAGAATGATGCTCATGACCTCCACCATGTTCGTGATGATGGCCACCATGGTGATGGCCACCATGGTGATGGCCATGGTGATGAGTACCAGCTATCTCCAAATCTCCTTTTAAACTTCGGACATCTCGCGCCGAAGATATGGCAATGACCGTGCATATCACAGCCAATCCCAAAAACAAACATGAACCTACGTATTTAGCCATGTTGGAACTCTGTAGAACCAACAAGTGCAATTGACTGCCCAACAATCTTTAAAGCAAAGCTTATATACCTGCGGTTCCACCAATGCTTTGTACGTAATCACTTTCGTTCCTTCGCTCTTGTTCGAACACAATACAGCACTCGTATTTCGTAAAACATTTGTTCATACTATATATTATTGCTTGAATGCGCTGTTAGTTATATATAAAACTATTGTCAATCTTAAGTTACTTAATAAACTTGATATGAAATAGAAAAATAAAAAAGAGAGAAAAAAGAGAGGAAAAATTAAACAATATGCAATTATGTCATTGTTACGTCATTTATACATTAAAATTATATCAAAACTTGTTAAAAAATATTAAGCAAATTGCAACATGCGTGTAATATATATATATATATACGAACATGTAATATATATATATATATATATATATTTGAAAAAAATATTATCTTTCACAGATATGCAGAAATATTTTTTCAAAACTAAAACTTCAAATGTAATAATAAAAAACGAACGTTTTGTTAAATGACGTAAAAAATATTATATCAATTAATTTTGAACATTTTGTTAAAAATAAATAACGGAAATTTACAACCCTCGAAATCCAATTAATTTAAATATAATAGTCCGTTAGAGAGGAAGAAAGCGCGAGTTAGATGTTTTTAAAATAATGAAGCTAATATAGAATTTTTTGATAAATAAATAAAAGCTATCTGCCAATTTAACGACCGGTGGGACGAGATGCAGTACAACAGGACGATTTACCGTCTTTCATTTACAATCGTTCAATTTATTTCTGGTGTCAATCAAAGCATTATTTTTTAAAAATTATATTACTCACTAACATATGGTAATGTCCGGTCATTTATACTACATTTCTACGTTCATCTCAAAATAAAAAATATATTAATCATAAAAATATATTATTCCTCCCATTGAATTGAAGTTATTGGAAATTAGCGTATTACCGTTCGGCTAAAAAAAAGATAAAAATACATTATTTACTTTATAAACGTAGTTTGGTAAGCACAACGATTTCAATGATATTATGTAATAGCCCGAGCGATTGTCGCAGGCTCATTGAAATCATTACAATTTAAACAGGTTAAGGAGACATTAACTTTCGCAACGACCTAAGATTCAAGAAAGAACTCTGGTTACTCTCATGTCGATTATTCTGCGATCGATATATAATCCGAGCGGGACGACTAGCTAAATCATACCTACCGATCACAGCGACGAAGTCAAATATCTCTCATTGATATTGGATCAAA
>Ga0157363_1003265_pt1 | contig 14610 bp, 14 predicted proteins | sample AttsexASBM1_FD_111477 | JGI IMG/M metagenome (GOLD analysis project Ga0157363, IMG submission 111477) | Fungus gardens microbial communities from leaf cutter ant in Ribeirão Preto, State of São Paulo, Brazil - Atta sexdens ASBM1 | ecosystem: Host-associated > Fungi > Mycelium > Unclassified ...
GAACGCAAAGCAGCGCAGCGGGCACGTCAGGCCGCTGCCGGTGAAACAAAGGTTGAACTGGTACTTGATGCCGAAGAGCTGCAAATGCTCGATTACGATTGCTCTCAACGCCGTCCAGGTCGTGAGCCATACAGCCGGGAAGAACTGGTGTCGCTCATGATTCGCAAGTATCACGCAGAGCTACTGGCTACGCAGGAACAGTTGAGTGGTCGGCAGTGCGTTAAGTGTGGCGATCAACTGCCGGTGCAGGATTGCCCGTGTAAGGGCGAAGCGTCCTGTTGGGTCAACCTTGGTTGGCACGAAACGAAATTATCACTGTGACATGTCACAGCAATCAACGCCTGTTGCAGCAGGTAAAGCGTGGAGATGGCTATGCAGAACGACATAATTTCCGATGCTGACATCGAAAAGTTAACCGGCTACAAGATTCCTTCAAAGCAGTGCAATTGCCTAAAGCAGGCTGGCATCTTCTTCGTTGTGAGACGTGATGGCCGTCCAAGAACAACCTGGCAGCACTTTAACGATCCGATCACTCATCGCAAAGTGGCTGAACAGGAAACCCATGAACCAAACTTTGGCGCTCTGGATTAATGGCTAGAACAAGAAAAAACACCGAAGACGCATGGATGCCGCCACGAGTATATCGCGGCCGCTCAGCTTACGAGTTCCATCCTAAAAACGGTGGGAACATTCGCCTGTGCGACCTGAATTCTCCGCAGTCAAAAGTGTGGGCGGCGTATGAAGCGCTGATCAACGAAATACCCGACGACAAACTTTTAGCGTCACTCGCTAACCGTTTCTTTAAGTCAGCAGATTTTTTTGAGTTGGCGCGGGAAACACAGAAGGACTATCTGAAGTATTCCAAAAATGTTTTGTCCGTCTTTGGTGCCATGCCTTCGGATGCGATCAAGCCTGAACACGTTAGGAAGTACATGGACAAGCGAGGATTGAAAAGCCGCGTCCAGGCTAACCGTGAGAAAGCGTTTATGTCCCGTATGTATCGCTGGGGATATGAGCGCGGCATGGTGAAGGGGAATCCTACAAAGGGCGTGAAGAAGTTCAAAGAGGATTCTCGCGACCGCTACGTCACAGATGCGGAATATCAGGCGCTATATTCGTGTGCGCCAGATATTGTGAAGGTGGCAATGGAGTTGGCGTATTTATGCTGTGCAAGACAGGCAGATGTCCTTTCCATGAAGAAGAGCCAAATCATGGAAGAAGGTATTTTGATTAAACAGAGCAAAACAAGCGTAGCGCAAATTAAGGGCTGGTCCCCTCGCCTAACTGCTGTAATCAGCATGGCAGGAGAGCTAAACCTAAAGCAAGGCATGAGCAGTATATTCATCATTCACCAGCCGAACGGTTCGGGCTATACGCGTGATGGTTTTAACAGTCGTTGGAGCGCAGCCCGTGAAGAGGCTCGCAATAAATTTCCAGAACTGCTTTTTGATTTCACCTTCCACGATCTGAAAGCAAAAGGTGTGTCAGACCTTGAGGGTGATCTTTATGAGAAGAGAGCCATAACCGGGCATAAGAACGTCGAACAAACCGCAGCATACGACCGCAAGATCGTTGTCGTTCCGGTTGTCGGTGGGCAGAAAAAGAGCGTCTGATATTATGAAGTCATATTATGAAGAGAACTGAAGACACAAAAAAACCGCCCTTGGGCGGTTACGACATTACTACATATTGCTCTGATTTTATTCGGTTTTATTTGATGCTAAATATGGTACCCGGGGCGGGACTTGAACCCGCACAGCCATAAGCCGAGGGATTTTAAATCCCTTGTGTCTACCGATTTCACCACCCGGGCAGGGTGTAAATTGGAGGCGCGTCCCGGAGTCGAACCGAGGTAGACGGATTTGCAATCCGTTGCATGGCCACTCTGCCAACGCGCCTTTATTCTGATGTGTCATCCGTTAACAACGGAGGACTAAATTTGGAGCGGGAAACGAGACTCGAACTCGCGACCCCGACCTTGGCAAGGTCGTGCTCTACCAACTGAGCTATTCCCGCAATTCACCGAACTCGCTGATTTTATTCAGCTTCTTGCAGACTCGCTGCCGTTCGATGCGATGCATTCTACTTATCTGACGCAATGAGTCAATAGAATTATCCACACAGTGCGTCCGTTTGCTGCTTTTTAAATCGTATCGATCAGCTATCGAGCAAATCACCGCGTGCGGCGCTCAAATACTGGAACATTGACCAGAAGGTCAGCACCGCGGCGATATACAGCGCCACCACGCCCACTCCCACTACGGTTGCGTCTGGACGCCACAGCAAGGCGAACAGTGAGAACATCTGCGCCGTGGTTTTCACTTTGCCAACCCAGGAAACCGCCACGCTGCTGCGCTTACCAATCTCCGCCATCCACTCACGTAAGGCTGAGATAATAATTTCGCGCGCGATCATGGTCGCTGCCGGTAAGGTAATCCACCAGGCGTGGAAATACTCGGCGACCAGTACCAACGCAATGGCCACCATCACTTTGTCTGCCACAGGATCCAGGAAAGCGCCAAAACGCGTGGTTTGCTTCCAGCGGCGGGCAAGAAAACCATCAAACCAGTCAGTCACGGCGGCAACGACAAAGATCAATGCAGTGGCAAAAGGTGCCCATTGAAAAGGCAGATAAAATGCCAGCACAAAGAATGGAATCAGTACAACTCGAAACAGGGTAAGACACGTCGGAATGTTAAATTGCATATGCCAGTAACTGTCTGGTGTGAGTAGAATTTAACGTATGTTCCTACATTGCCCCCCCTGTTTCAATGCTAGTGTTTCAGCGAGTAGTAGATTTTTTCCGCCAGCGCGAAGGAAATCCCCGGCACTTTAGCAATCTCATCCACGCTGGCATTCATCAGGGGTTGCAGGCCCCCCATGTACTTAAGCAGCTGTTGGCGCCGTTTTGGCCCGACCCCTTCAATGCTTTCAAGTGCACTGGTGTTCTTCACTTTCGCACGTTTTTTCCGGTGCCCCGAAATTGCATGATTGTGAGAGTCATCACGAATATGTTGAATCACATGCAGTGCAGGCGAGTCTGGCGGCAAGGAAACGCCCTCACCTTCCGCTTCAAAGAACAGCGTTTCCAGACCCGCTTTACGGTCAGTGCCTTTTGCCACGCCCAGCAAAATGGGACGATCTTTATCCCAGGGCACATCCAGCTCTGCGAACACTTGTTTCGCCTGCGCCAGCTGGCCTTTACCGCCATCGATGATGATCACATCAGGGATTTTGTCCTCTTCCAGCGCTTTACCATAACGACGACGTAATACCTGGTTCATCGCGGCGTAATCATCGCCAGGCGTGATGCCTTCAATGTTATAGCGGCGGTAATCCGAACGCAGCGGTCCATCGCGGTTAAAGACCACACACGAAGCTATCGTCTGCTCACCCATGGTGTGACTGATGTCGAAACATTCCATGCGCTTGATGCTGTCGAGTTCGAGAAAGACTGCCAGCGCCGCCAGTCGCTGCTGAATAGTGGAGTGCTGAGACAGTTTAGTGGTCAAAGCGGTGGCCGCATTGGTGCGCGCCAGTTTAAGGTAGCGTGCCCGATCGCCGCGCGGTTTGCTTTGAATATTGACCTTGCGGCCGGCCAATTCACTCAAGGAATCGGCCAGCAACTCACGTTCGGGCAGACTGAAGTCCAGCAGAATATCAGCTGGCAAAGTGCGAGCTTCGCTCCCCTGCAGATAAAACTGGCCGACAAAGGTTTGCACCACTTCGGTGAGATCGGTATCAGCAGGCACTTTCGGGAAATAACTGCGGCTACCCAGCACTTTGCCCTGCCGAATAAACAGCACGTGCAGACAAGCCATACCGGCGTCGAATGCCACCCCCATCACATCAAGGTCATCCCCCTGATTGGAGACAAACTGCTTCTCAGTGACACGTCGTACCGCCTGAATCTGATCGCGCAGACGCGCCGCTTCTTCGAAGCGCAATCCATAGCTGGCCTCTTCCATGCGTTTGACCAACTGGTTGATTACTTGATCATCTTTGCCGGCGAGAAACAGCCGCACGTAATCGGTTTGCTGCGCATACTCATCTTCACTGACCAAACCCGCTACACACGGCCCAAGGCAACGGCCAATCTGATATTGCAAACAGGGGCGAGAGCGGTTGCGATAAACACTGTTTTCACACTGTCGAATCGGGAACACTTTCTGCAACAGCGCCAGGGTTTCACGCACCGCATAGCCATTAGGGAAAGGCCCAAAGTATTCCCCTTTCGCGTGTTTGGCACCACGATGCATCGCCAGTCGCGGATGCGCGTCTGCACTCAGAAATATATAGGGATAGGATTTATCATCACGCAGCAGCACGTTATAGCGAGGCTGATAGAGCTTGATGTAATTGTGTTCAAGCAGCAACGCTTCGGTTTCGGTATGCGTCACCGTCACGTCGATGTTTTGGATGTTACTGACCAGGACTTCGGTTTTTCGGCTGCCCACCTGAGTGCGGAAATAACTGGTCAGGCGCTTTTTGAGGTCTTTCGCTTTACCGACATAGATCACCGTGCCTGTCGCGTCATACATGCGGTAGACGCCGGGCTGACTGGTCACGGTGCTCAGAAAGGCTTTGGAATTGAAAACGTCACTCACTACTGATTAACGGCTCCGCATTATAGAGACCATGTCGAATGGCCAGATGCGTTAACTCTACGTCGCCACTGATGTTCAACTTACTGAACATACGATAACGGTAACTGTTAACGGTTTTCGGGCTGAGATTAAGCTGCTCGGAAATTTCCGTCACCTTTTGCCCTCGGGTGATCATCAGCATAATCTGCAATTCCCTTTCCGACAAACAGCTAAAGGGCGATTCGGCTTTTTGCGGCTCGATTTGGCTAAGCGCCATTTGCTGCGCAATATCTAATGCGATATAGCGCTGACCTGAGTGCACCGAACGAATCGCACTCACCACTTCCTGCGGGGCCGCACCTTTGCTCAGATAACCCGCCGCACCGGCTTGCATTACTTTTGCCGGCAGCGGATTTTCTGTATGGATGGTCAGCATGATAATGCGGATGTCAGGATTGAAGCGCACAATTTTTCGCGTGGCTTCCAGACCGCCGATGCCCGGCATATTCATGTCCATCAGCACCACGTCGACCGGATTGCTGCGGCACCATTTCACCGCGTCTTCACCACAAGCCACTTCCCCGGCAATTACCAATCCCTTCATATCTTCCAGTATGCGGCGAATACCGGCGCGTACCAGTTCATGGTCATCAACAAGAAGCAGACTGATCAACGGGACGTACTCCGCAGGTTAGTGAGGGGAAAAATATATTTCAGGAGGGCCATCTTACCGGGTTTGACGGTGAAAAAACATCTGGCTACGCAGATAAATCTCAAATGAAATGATACACATCAAATTGAACTCAATCCCAGATATCTTTTGAGTGAAACGCTTAGCATGCAAGAATTAAAATGTGAAATTGTGACTAATATCATTATGTTATAATTTATGCTCTTTTCATTGACCGCTGGGCTTTGCTTAATAAAAATAACTTCAACGCCTGATTTTTCCTGCCTGTTAATAACGCAAACATCCATTTAATGTTGGTTTAATCTCCACCGCTTCGCCTGGGATAAATTCCTCATTCAACCATATGATATACTCTGTTTTTTACACACAGATATTGTGTCTACATTCAGTAACACCACCAAGGAGTCAAAGATGAGTGATGAAGACTTTTCAACATCGCGGGATACCCAGGCATTGGCCGATGAAGTCGCTTGCCTGAAAATGATGGTGACGCTGATTCTGAAAGGGATGGGTCAGGCGGATGCCGGTAAGGTGATCATTAACATGGAGCGCTATGTGCAAAGCGCGTTAGCGGATAAGCCGCAGGCGGAAGTGTTCAGCAACACCATTCGTCAGATTAAAACCGCCTACCGTCAGTAAGCGGTGAAGCCCCGCGCGATGCGCGGGGTGGTCAACTGTGTGACTGCCAGTTCACTGAAACACCCAGTGACGGCAGCACCTCTTCCGGACTAAACCGGCGTGTGCCACGATACTTGTCCGCCAGTGCCGGCTGATGAACCGGAATACGAATGGCAAACAGATTATCCTCAGATTGAATCAACCCGGGTGATAAAGGTTCGTACACGACGTGGTGCTGCTCAAACATTTTTTCCAGCATCGGCGTTGCTGAACTGATCAGGTACTCCATACCGCTGAGTTCCGCCAACTGCACCGCATGCCACAAAATCGTCAGTGGCAGTTCTGCATCCACCTCAAGGCGTGCTGAAAAGCGTGACATTTCCCAGACTTTTTCCTGATCGAACGGCAGCACCATGCCTTCAGGCACTTCTGGTTCATGCCAGGGCAACAAACGTGCACAGCCGCAAATCCCCTGGCGCGCATTCCAGGCGATCATCCAGGTGACATCGGAGCGATCAAAGCGATCATACTCCTGTCCGGGCGTACTTAAGCGCGGCGGGATAGACCAACCTTCACCCCGCGCAAAAACGCTATAGCGATACGTTCCTAATTCTGCCAACAGAGAGGACGGCATATCCTTAAGCTGTGTTTGAATTACTTTCATCATGCGCCCCTGACATCCCCATGTTTGCAATGATTTCTTTGCGCCAGCCTGGCAAAGTTCCGGCGCAGGGTAGACAACTGACTAAAGAGTGGGAACTACTAAAATTAGTAGTTGCCTTTTTGCTATATCAGGCCAATTGCCGCCGCATAACACGCAATCTGCGTTTTATTGGAAACATTAAAACGCTTTTGCATATTCTTTTGGTGAAAATTCACCGTATGTTCTGAAATCGCTAAAATCAGTGAAATTTCCGCAGAAGTTTTTCCTTCCGCCGTCCATTTCAAAATTTCCAGTTCGCGTTGGCTAAAATCATTAGATAAAACCGCCATTGAACTATCATTTAGCCGCTCCAGCACGCGCAAACTCAGTTCCGCCAGAAGGTGCAGTTTCACCTCTAGCTGAACGCGTAAGTGTTGAGTCTGACTGTGAAGCGATGATGCTATAGATAATATACCAATGGCACGATTTGGCGCCATTGCCGAACAAGAAAAGCCGCTGTTGAGCCCTGCCGCATTCGCTTCAGCCCATAAATTACCGGCACCGGTAAATAAATCCCGCGTCCATTCCACGCCTCGTCCCGGCCGCTGACAAAGCAACAGCACCGGATCGACAGCATAATAATTTTCGCTTTCATAGCGCTTAACCCAGCTTTCCGGGTAAGTACTGAACAAAAACACGCGCGGCCGGGTAAAAGGCACGGGATGTTGAACCAGGAAAGCGAATGAATCGAAACCCATCGCTTCAATGTGTTTTTGTAATAGCGTTTTTACTTGAATCACTTCCGTCAGCGCCTGAAATTCATTTTCAGTTTCGCCACGCCAGACGAAATAATTATCGGTCGTCATTATTGCCTCAGCGTTGTTTCACGCTTTAACTTGTTATTCGTTCTGATAAACACAAAAAATAAATTAACTAGAGAAAAAATATTGATTGAAATGAGAGCAGCCCGCGGGGTAACAATCATAACCATCCTGATGTCAATGCGTTACCATTATGGGGAACTGAAAGCAGATACATTTTGCCAACAGCTTCACAACTTTAATCCTCTTTCCTGATTAGAATAGGATTTTTCCGAAGGAGTTTCAATCACCCTATTCATCGAAAATCATCATTAGATTGATAAATTTTTAGCATCGTCATTAACTAAAATCACTCACTTTGAAAGCGGTTACTGAGGGTAATAGCGGTATTTGTGGAACGAAGGCTATTCGGTTCATTCTTAATCCCAGTGATTTCTGTGGTGAGCGGTATAACGTGATTTCCGTCACCCTCTTTTCCAGCTACGCTTAGAGGATGTGCGGGGGATGACGCTGCGGACTTTTCAGGGGAAGACGTTGCGCCCTCAACCATACTGGCGCATTGTCATGCGTATTCGAGCATCATAACGGGGCTGACTATGATGAACCAACTGGCATTACCTTTCCTTGTACTGGGCGGTTGTACAGCGCTGATGATCTTAAAAGATCTTTTCCGTCACCCGCATCCGGTGGCCATCATGAATATCATCTGGCCACTGACCGGCCTCTATATGCCGTTCATCGGATGGTTAGCCTGGTGGTATCTGGGCCGTAAACCTTCACGTCAGGTAAAACTTGCGCTGCTGGTTCCACAAAAAATTCAGAGTAATGCCAGCTGGCAAACAATATTTATTTCCACCTCATTATCTGCCGCGGCCTGTATATTTGGCGACATAATGACCCTACCAATAATCACCTTGCTAAATCAGTTCGCCATTATGCCAACGCTCTGGATGCAGGCAATTATTTGCTTGATAGTTTCTCTGGTGGTGGGTTTATTTTTCCAGTTCCTGGCTATCCGCCAACGTGAAAAACGTTCATTTGGCCGGGCGTTATTATTAGCATTTAAAACCGAAACGTTTCCCCTGCTGATTTATCAATTAGGTATTTTTATCTTTATGGCACTGGCACTAAAATTTGTTCTCAACCAACAAATCAATCCATTGCTGGTGGCTTTCTGGTTTATGTTACAACTGGCCATGATCATCGGTTTTCTATTCTCCTGGCCCGCTAATCATTTCCTGATAAAACGAGGGCTTAATCCCGCCGTCTGACTAACGACAGTATCCGGCGCCGCGCATGCCCAGGTGAAAATGTCCGGCATGCGCGGCGTTGTAATCCGGTCCTAACGCATTACCAAAGGTCGCACAGCCGTTGTGCCATAAAGCGCGAAGCCCTGCTGCCGCATCCTCAGGTTGATGCCAGTTTTTTGCCACCTGCAGCCAGCGTCCATCTGCAAGCTGAAACCCAGTCACATCCCATGCATCTGCTGTTGCATGCTCGCTTAAACGCCCCTGCTGGCGATGATAGATATTTCGACAGGCGTAACTGCCGACGTGGGTGATTCGCCGAATCGGGCTGTTGATACCTGCCTGCTGAAGGGCGTGAGTGCTGTTGAGGACAAACATTGTGCTGCTCACCGCCATCGGGCAACTGGCAAGAAAGCTGCTGCTCAATGTCACTTCACCAAAACCACTCACGCGCAAAGGCTGTTCAATAGGGCAATCACCTTGCAGTGCTGGCACGGCGCGAAATTGTACCCACCCCTGCTGACTGGCTCGATGCATCACCGCCATACAGGCCGCAGGATCGTGACTCAGGCGCTGCAATTTGTAGCGCATCATCCATCCTGGAGGGTCAGTCACCGACAGCGGTGTAAATGGATTCCACTGCGGCGGCAAATGCGTTTTCAGCCACGGCAAACTCCACCAGCCACATAATGCCAACAGAGCAATCGCTAATAATGCGCGCATCACACCTCACGTTTACTCATAAAAAGAAGACGTAAGTGTAGGTGGCAAAATGGAGAGATAACGCAGAAAAGGCTTAATTGCTGAAGATTTACGCAAATTCACCGTGGATTATGCCATGTAAATATTTACTGACAGAGTAAACCCCGCAAAAGGTCACAATTGTAAAAAAACAATTACCGAGAGTTGCAACCTTTCCACTATCTTATGCCACTTGCCCTATCAAACGGCACGTTATCTAACAGCCAGTAGAGCTGACACAACATCAAAACAGGAAAGATATATTTATGGTTGATCAATCCAAAGAGGCGCTTGTTGAGGCTGAACAGCCGGATAAGCTCCAGCGTAATCTGCATAACCGCCATATCCAACTGATTGCCATCGGTGGCGCGATCGGCACCGGGTTGTTTATGGGCTCAGGTAAAACTATCAGCCTGGCCGGCCCCTCGATCATTTTCGTTTATATGATCATCGGCTTTATGCTGTTCTTCGTGATGCGCGCAATGGGCGAATTGCTGCTCTCTAATCTCGAATATAAATCCTTCAGCGATTTTGCCGCCGATTTACTCGGCCCATGGGCGGGCTATTTTACCGGCTGGACTTACTGGTTCTGTTGGGTGGTGACGGGGATTGCTGATGTGGTGGCCATTAGTGCCTATTTCCAACTCTGGTTCCCCGACTTCTCCATCTGGATGAGTGCACTGCTGTGTATATTTGTGTTCCTGGCACTCAATATCGCGACGGTGAAATTGTTTGGTGAGATGGAGTTCTGGTTCGCGATTATTAAAATCGTGGCGATTGTTGCCTTGATCGTGACTGGCATCGTGCTGGTGAGCATGCATTATCCTTCGCCCAGCGGCAGCGCGGCAGCCCTGAGCAATATCTGGGATCATGGTGGTATGTTCCCGAAAGGATTGAGCGGCTTCTTTGCTGGCTTCCAGATTGCGGTGTTTGCCTTCGTCGGCATTGAGTTAGTCGGCACGGCCGCAGCGGAAACCAAAGATCCGCACAAGGTGCTGCCACGTGCGATTAACGCTATTCCGGTGCGTATCATTATGTTTTACGTTCTGGCACTGCTGGTGATCATGGCGGTGACGCCGTGGAATCAGGTGATGCCTGACCGCAGCCCGTTCGTTGAGATGTTTGTGCTGATTGGCTTACCCGCCGCCGCCAGCATCGTTAACTTCGTGGTGCTGACTTCTGCTGCATCATCCGCCAACAGTGGCATTTTCTCCACCAGCCGTATGTTGTACGGTTTGGCAGAACAAGGCGTGGCACACAAAGCATTTGGCCGCCTGTCGGCACGCGCGGTTCCCACCACCGGGCTGTTTTTCTCCTGCTTCTGCCTGCTGTGCGGCGTTGCGCTGATTTACCTGATCCCCGATGTGATGACGGTATTTACCATGGTCACCACGGTATCGGCGATTCTGTTTATGTTCGTCTGGACCATCATCCTGTGCAGCTACCTGGCTTACCGCAAACAGCATCCGCAACGTCACGCTGAGTCGAAGTTCAAGATGCCGCTGGGCAAGCTGATGTGCTGGGTGTGCATGGCGTTCTTCGCCTTTGTGATTGTCCTGCTGACCTTGCAGGATGATACTCGTCAGGCGTTAATGGTCACGCCGCTGTGGTTCGTCATTCTCACCATGGGCTGGTTGTTACGTCGTCGTAAAGCCTGATAACCCTGCCAACAAAAAGCCCCGAAAATTCGGGGCTTTTTTTATAACCTTTCGCGTAGTTTATGCCATGCCTGTACCAGTGAAGGCCGCACCGAAGGCTCTCTTTCTGGTGCCGGTTCGGGAACATGTGCCGATCCCAGATTGAAGGTGAAGGTGTAATTGGGCGCTTCTCCCATCCTTAAATCCGAAATCAAGGTCTCTTCACCCTGCTGGCGCATGGCGTAAAAGCCATGGCTGAACCACGCCACTCGCTCGGCATACCAGTCGCCTTTAAACGCATCGAACAATTGCGGGTGGCGCGGATGCCAATGAATTTCCAGTGCTCGATCGGGTGACAACAGTGACCAATAGGCCTCACCGTAACGATCGGGGGTCATAATCACGGTTCGCCACACCAGGGTATTAAATGCCGTTGGCGTCACCAGCACCTGCTGCGGCTTGATGGATTGATCAGTTAAATCACGATCGATATGCTGCCTCGCCACGCCCTGCACCACCATGCTCCAGCCAAGATACAGCGTACTGATCAGCAAACCCGCCTGATTCCAGCGCAGTCCGACTCCATCACGCCGCCATAGCGCCACCCCCAGCGCGATCAGCAACGGCAAGGTATACAACGGGTCGATGATGTACATGCTGCCAATCGCGTAGGGGAAATCGGTAAACGGCAACCCCAGCTGCGTGCCGTACACCGTTGTCAGATCAAGCAACGGATGCGTGATCAGGGCCAGCCAAATTGCCAGACACCAGCCGCGCCAGTGGGAGCGACTGCGTGTTGCACCTGCAATCAGCCAGGCCAGCAGAGGCGCAACTAGCGTGAGCCATATCAGCGCATGACTCTCAGTTCGATGCAGCGTCATATTGCGAATCGCATCGCCATGATCGATAAATACATCCAGATCGGGCAAGGTGCCGGCAATTGCACCCACCAGCGCCGATTGCCATAGCGGCACGCGCTTGCCCATCACCGCGACGGTGATCGCCGCGCCCAACGTCAGTTGTGATAGCGAATCCATGCACTCTCCTGGCTAAAGCGGGATCAACGCACGCGGATCCCTTCAATAATCATGCGCTGTACATTCTCCAGCGTTTGCTCGAAAAATTCCGGGTCACTCAGGGTCTGGCCGGTGATCGCCTCAACCTGTGACGCAAAATCCGCGTAATGTTGCGTGGTGGCCCACAGCAGGAAAAACAGATGCTGCGGCTGCACCCCGGCTAACCGCCCTTCCGCAATCCACTGCTCGATGATCGCCGCCTTCTCATCCACCAGCGCTTTTAAATCCCCGGCCAGTTCACCTTTGAGTAACGGCGCACCCTGGAGCATCTCCAGACAGAACAAGCGCGAGGCTTGCGGGTGATCGCGCGACACCTCCAGCTTAAGACGGATATATTTCCGAATGGCGGTCAGTGGGTCCTGATCGTGGCGCAGTGCGCGCAGTGGAGCCAGCCAGACATCAAGGATCTCCTTCAGAACCGCGATATACAGCACCTCTTTTGAGGGATAGTAGTAAAGCAAATTGGTCTTGGAGACATCGGCACGCTCTGCCACTTTATCGAGACTGGTACCGTGAATTCCGAACTGCGAGAAGAAGCTTAACGCCGCTTCCAGTATCGCAGCCCGTTTTGCGGCAACGGCACGTGAACGTCGGCCCGGTTGTTTTTCATCGCTTTTCACACTGTTACCTCTTCAATCCTGCCTGTTCGCATCATAACAAAGCCCCTCTTTCCTGCCTAATCGCTCTCCCTGCACCTTTTTTGACCACCGTGCGCATGAAAAACGTGCAAAAAGTTTTGACCAAACGGTCTGATTTAGACCAACCACTCCACTTTCACCCTTCCATGGTTTTTAACACATTGTTGTACAAGGTATTTAAAAATGTGGCACAGGCTTTGCATTTTTGTGACTGAGCGCCGCTCGCAGGATGCGTGCAGGAAGCAGTGCAGCGCGTAGAGCAATGACCGTTCAATGCAGAGAGGTTTCACATGAAAATTGGCGTATTTATCCCGATTGGCAATAATGGCTGGCTCATCTCCACCCATGCGCCGCAGTACAAACCGACTTTTGAACTGAATAAAGAGATTGTGCTGAAGGCCGAGCATTATCACTTCGACTTTGCGCTCTCGATGATCAAACTGCGCGGCTTCGGGGGTAAAACCGAATTCTGGGATCACAATCTCGAATCCTTCACATTGATGGCGGGGCTCGCGGCGGTGACCTCAAGAATTGAAATCTATGCCACGGCAGCCACTCTGACGCTGCCCCCAGCAATTGTGGCGCGCATGGCCGCCACCATCGATTCGATTTCCAATGGTCGTTTCGGTGTCAATCTGGTCACCGGCTGGCAGAAACCCGAATACGAACAGATGGGATTGTGGCCGGGTGATGAATACTTCTCCAGCCGTTACCAATACCTCACCGAGTACGTCACCGTGCTGCGCGATTTATGGGGCACCGGCCAGAGTGACTTCAAGGGTGAATTTTTCACCATGAACGACTGCCGCGTGAGCCCGCAACCGCAGAAACCGATGAAGGTGATCTGCGCCGGTCAGAGCGATGCCGGCATGGCATTCTCCGCGCAGCATGCCGATTACAACTTCTGTTTCGGTAAAGGGGTCAACACGCCTACCGCCTTCGCCCCGACCGCCAGCCGCATGAAAGTCGCAGCAGATAAAGCCGGACGGGATGTCGGTTCCTATGTGCTGTTTATGATCATTGCTGCCGAAAGCGACGAAGCCGCACGCGCCAAATGGGAGCATTACAAAGCGGGTGCTGATGAAGAAGCGCTTGCCTGGCTCACCACCCAAAGTCAGCAGGATACCAAGTCCGGCAGCGACACCAACGTGCGTCAGATGGCCGATCCCACATCAGCCGTGAACATCAATATGGGCACCTTAGTGGGTTCATACGCCAATGTGGCACGAATGTTGGATGAAGTCGCTGAGGTTGACGGCACACAGGGCGTGCTTCTGACCTTCGATGACTTCCTGCAAGGTATTGAAGATTTCGGTGAGCGTATCCAGCCATTAATGCAGTGTCGTCAAAACGTTATCACTTCGCAGAAGGAGGTTGCCTGATGAGTACCGTGACTTGCGCCCATACGTCGAGTTTGTCCAATATCACCCTGCCCGCCCGACCAGAAGCGATTGCACTGCCGCCGACGCAAAGCGCCTTGATCGTCGTCGATATGCAGAATGCCTATGCCACCGAAGGGGGTTATCTGGATCTTGCTGGCTTTGATGTCTCCGCCACAAAACCAGTGATCGCCAAAATTCATCAGGCGGTGACCGCAGCACGCGCGGCTGGCATGCAGATTATCTGGTTCCAGAACGGCTGGGACGATCAGTACGTTGAAGCGGGTGATGCCGGCTCGCCGAACTTCCATAAATCGAATGCGCTGAAAACCATGCGCAAGCGACCGGAGTTACAGGGCACGCTGCTGTCGAAAGGCGGCTGGGATTATGCGCTGGTGGATGAGCTGGTGCCGCAGGCAGGTGACATCGTGTTGCCCAAACCGCGCTACAGCGGCTTCTTTAATACGCCACTTGACAGCATGCTGCGCAGTCGCGGTATCCGCCATCTGGTGTTCACCGGCATTGCCACCAAC
>Ga0157363_1003267_pt1 | contig 14609 bp, 11 predicted proteins | sample AttsexASBM1_FD_111477 | JGI IMG/M metagenome (GOLD analysis project Ga0157363, IMG submission 111477) | Fungus gardens microbial communities from leaf cutter ant in Ribeirão Preto, State of São Paulo, Brazil - Atta sexdens ASBM1 | ecosystem: Host-associated > Fungi > Mycelium > Unclassified ...
GAGGGAAAAGGGAAGCGGAAGAAGCATCCGGTTAAATTCCGCCGATCCGGTTCTCACTTCGCCGAACAAGAGTGCACGAATTCGAGTGAGGGTAGTCGGAAACTATGAATATACCGTATGTTGGCGTATTCGTATACAATTCTCGGGGGAAGGCGCGTTGGCTCTTTTGCTATGTAGGAAAGCCCCATCGTCGTCGCTTCGCGTGTCTCACCTTTCACCGACCTGAGTCATGTCGGTTATCATGCAAACGGTGATTTTCTACGATTCATAATGTAACACATCCGAACGTCAGGTGTCGCAAAGCTCCATGCCTAACTCCAAAAAAGAAGAATGAACGACGCTCGATTAGAGGGAAGAAGTTTTGATTCATTGCGCTCACAATGCGATATGAATATAAATCATCGGATGGTATTGTAAGGAAAAAAGAGACGAGTTGTCGTTTCATCTTGTCAAACCGCATTTAACTCTATCTAGAAATGATTTATTCTGGTAATCTACATCCAAAGATTGTCTATTAAATCAAATAAATAAATTTGCATTATTTTCATTTCATTTATTCTAATTTTAATATTTAATCTTATATGTTTTAGAAGCTCCGTTTCATGGAGTAATTTTACAGAGAATATTAAAAATATTACATTTCATCAACTACATTTTAGAGCTATTTAATCTAATTTTAAGGGATTATTCTAAGATTTCCATATTCATATAGATATATCGCCTCATATATAAAAAAAAACTCCTTTAAAGATCATATTAAGGATTAATATGTTTCAGTATTAATTTGTAAGTATTAATTTGTTTCAAGTCCAATATTATACATACATGTGTTGCACATATGTATAGTACATATAATAAAATATATAAAGCTGTACAGTAAATTCTATTCAACAAACACAACGGTAATGTAAAAAGGATTAACAAGCGCCGTCTGGCCGAAGGCTGAACAACCTTCGTCCCTTAATCATAACAATACCAAATGTTAGTCGATGATAACTGTATTAGGATTAACTGATAAAATACTAGGCTTGCATCCTCTGGCTTCCCAGTTGTTTGTCGAGCCGAAATGTCCCGCCTCGCAAATATTCGCGCAGACCGTACAAGCCGCTATCTTCTTTCCCCCAGGAAACTACGGTCGCGTGAGTAGTATTACGGGATTATTAGCGGATGGAAACTCCGTAAGCAGGCTCTTCTATACCAGAAACAGTTGCCTACATATTTGATGAACAACGGCAATATAACGAGGCTCCCGTTCCCATCACTCTTTCTCGTTCCCCTATGGTTCGTGAGAATGTGAAATCATTTCAGAATCGATACTTCAGCATCGAGAATATCTTTTCTCCAAGCAACTTTTCGTTCAAATTTATGCTTTTTCTCTTACAACCATAAGTGACGCGATGAGAAATTCAAATGTACACAGTAACAGAGTAAAAACGATATTTGAAGTAGAAAGTTCTCTTTATGTTAAAAAAAACTTCCTGTTTCGTTGGTCACAACTTGGTCAAATACTTGGTCATGGCCATTAACGTACATTATCGGTAAATTATTCGGTTTACATAATTTAAAACGGACGCAACCAGTTGATGTAATATCGAGTTATTAAACGAAGCGATACTGTGCGCATTGCTTTTATCGTCGCGTATTAATTTAACGTTGGCTCACCGAGTTAATGGCTGTCATGCTGCTAACTCGACCTGGATCTGTGTCCACTAGCCCGCTGTCACTCTGTAACAGAAACAGAAAGATAGCAATTTAGAGGATGGGAAAGATCGATAATTTCTCCTACTGCTGTTTGCACTCGAGCTAAATTTCGTATAAATCACTCCCACACGTTAAAGCGCAGATTATTCAGATTCGTAGAAATGAAAAGGAATTATTTAGAGATCTTTTTTTTTTTCATACCACAGTTTATGTGTTTTCGAAGCGTAAAAGCAAATACACAATTTCCGGATGCAAAATTGCAAGCAGAGCGTATTGTTAATAATTTCGAAAATGCAATATTGTGGAAAGTGAACAGCATTTATATATGAAAATCATTCGCACTGTGGAATCCCAACGTACGTAAAAGCCGAGTGCACTCCACCATCCGCTATGAAATTTTCTGTAATCACTCGCCGTTAGAACTCGCTTTCATCAAATGTATGCTGTTTTTCCGTGTTATTGCTTCATAATGAATTAATCAAAATCAAGTTTTATGTTTAATGTTAAATATAAAGTATATTCAAAAATTAAAATAAAATATTAACGCTATATAAATTCATCTCTCCGTCCGAATATTTTAATACGTATCTTTCATGTAAATAAATTCTTATACGGGCGTAAAAATATCTCAAATTTCATTCGACAGTGTAGCTCGAATTACACAAAGTAACACGGAAATGCGATATCGAAGCGGATATAAAATACTTCAAACAAACGCTCTCGTCGAACAGAACTCTCGAAGGTTCTGTGGCATTTTTTCTCGTCGGTCAACGAGCTAAACATTCTTTGCACTCCGCATATCACATTTTATGAATGTCTGTTTCTTTCATTCGCTAGCCTGCGGCGTTTCAATCCCCCGAAGCTCGCCAGCGAAGCGCGTTTGCTCAGATTCATTCGCGAATTTTTATCATCCGATATAACCGTTCCAGTCATCGGTCCACTCTCGATGGATGGCAGGACCCGAGCTTACCGAGACGGAAAGTCTCTAGAAAGAAAATAACGGCGAGTCGTTCGAGCATGTCGGACAAGGGAGGAGTACGCTGACGATGACGGCGACGAGAGAAACCGAGAAACCGGCCTCATAGAAGGTGCAGCGAAGAAATAGTACAAAGGATGAGGGCGGCGATGGCGGTGTCGGCTGTGGAACCGAGACGAAAGAGCCGACGTGCAAATGTCGTTCTGAACTTCGATCGTAAAACAGCGGCAGACTTCTCGGGTGGGTGGAGCATCCGTCTTGAACCACTGCCAAATCGGTTAAGCGCGAATAAATTTCCGTGTCAAACTTCGTATGAACGAAGGAGCCGACGGTTCCTGCGTGTCGGGCAAGGTTGGATTTGCGCTGCCGGAAATGGAATGGAGAGTTCTAATGTCTACGAGAGCAAAGAGAACGTGAGATTAGAAAAAAAAAACCGAAAAAAAGAAAGAAGTATGTATCAATGTATGTTTGTATCAATGCTCGTTGATAATATCAAGTGTACTATTATACTATTATTATACTATTATAATATTACGATGAAAATACAATCCAAGTGTAAGATTATTGTCTCTTTTAATGATAATTCTTTTATATAAGTCAATTAATAAGTAACCTTAATTTTGCTATTAATAATTGAAATGATAAAAATTAAGGTTACTTACTGATTCATCCACGTAATACAAAAATATTTTTAAAATTCTAATAAATTGTAATATATTGTTAAAAATTACATACAATTCTTCTATAATAAATTGGAAATGATTGAAATCTCTATTCTGTAATTCCTAATGATAATATTGGTTTTATATATATATATATATATATACCATGTATAAAATGTGCGTAACAACAATATAACGACATCGACTCTGTAGTGATTAAGAGTTACAGAATAGAAACCTTAGTATTTTATCAAAATTTTATCAAATAATTAAATCTCATTCATAGAGCAAGTTTATTCTAAATAAAAAATCTGGACAATGATATCAGTGTATAAAAAATGCAATATGTGTCTCTAAATAATTAATCAATAATTTGATTTATATTTACAGTTTTCTTAATTACTTTTGGTAAAATATGCGCTGTTTTTTGTAGAATAACCGGCCATATAATAAACGGTAATAAAAACCAAAAGCGTAGCATAGCGAGAAATTTCCCCCGAGTCATTCCATCTCGAATAAAAGCTCAACTTACATATTGTTCTAACGAGCAGAGAGCTCGTGTATAATGAATAAACAGCAAACGCAGACGGGAGTTTCGCGCTACGCCATTACGCGCCAACGTTGCGAAACGCGCAGCAAAAAGACGTACCTAACTGTCGGTTTGTCTAACAGAGGCAGACGAAGCGTAACCGAGGCATGACGAAGATGTAAAGGTGTCGTCCCGGGATGCCCGAGGAATACAAAGTCGCAGGCTGTAGCGGCTAAAACGAAACAGCGAAAAGTCATAAAACGTATTATGACCGCCTCATAATTTACAGCGAAGCGACCCGCGCGAAATCGCCGTCGACTTTCCGCAACCGGATTTATGACATGGCGGAGCAATGTCTGCATGCACATTGTTTCGCTATGCAGTTTTACCAAGCGACAAGAATCCCACGATAATCAATTATCGAAATAGTGTTTGAATAATAAAAAGAACACTTTAATTTAATCTATTGTGTCAACTTTAAAACCGCATAATATTATTAAAAAAAAGAACAAAGATTTTATTCAATTACAAAATATTCATAAAAATACCATAGAATAAATATATAAAAGCAAACACATGAGATGTTAATTGCATTATATAATAATCTCTTACAATTTCCATCCAATTTCATTACTGGTCACACTCATCACATTTCCATAATGTAATTCGCAATAATGATACAAGTTTAACTAGGTACTATTCGCTAATTTACTTTAATTTCATTCATGGACAAAATTACGTATTTTTTATACATACACGGGAATTAATCTTTTGGGCAGGTTAATGCGTGAATACCTTAATTTCGACGTTGTTTGGAAAGATCGATTCAACAACGATTCGTCTGGTAATCCTACGGTCAGGTCGATTATGCACCGTCACGAAGCGGAATGAGAATCCTAAAGCACGTCAACGCATGTCGAGCGACATATAGCGAACGCGAAAGGTCGTCAGAGCTTCATTACGCTCTAGCTCGACAGCCGGGAGGGTCAAAGTTAGGCGAATGTTATTAACGTTCTACCTAAATCCCTCAGCTATCCCCCTAAAACGCGGCGCATCGAACATGGAAATGGGCACGATACATGAGTTAGGCTAACGGAAGATGGTTAGAACACGGTGCGTTCTCTTACCTTCCTCTGAATTTGCGAATATCCGTATATCGGATATCCAACATCCGCAGGCCTTCACATTCGCGACGTTTGATGATCTAAAATTCCGTCCGGCAATTCAACTTTTTAAACGAACGTTCTATCATTAATAAAAAGCGTAACGATATAATGTGATATCGATGCGCGATAAAATTTAACTCGCAAGATTTTGGTAATGATGTGCAAAAAAAAATGGCAATGATTAATTTAGATCATCTATCGAGCACAACATTCGTAACTACACGTTGAGTCTGAATTAATCGTACATTCGTGAAATGCGAATCATTCCGGATTGCTGCAAATGAATATCGAGTAACGCCGTGCAAATCTCGTTCGTGGTATATCCAATATTCGGAAATCGCGTTTTCCGGGTAACGAATTATATGATGAAGCAAACATTATAGCATTCAATATTGCACAACACTCTAATATGTGCGGAATAAAAAGCTTCGTTAGAACGTTTATAGTCAGTTTTAACGAACAGTCAAATTCATCAAAAGTTTAATGTATAAATGTATAAAATATGTAGGAATTAGTACAATTATTGTTAACTTAACAGTAATGATTACATGAACTCAGTTCGTTTATTCAACGAGTCGAAACAGTTTTCACAGGAAGAAACGAGAACGTGAAGAGCGAACTATTGCCTGCGACCATTTTTCAATATTAAAGAGGCTTTAGGGATGATTTAAATAAGCTCGAGAAAGAGAGCTTGGCGGTACGCGACCTGAAAAGTCGGACTTCTTCGATTTATGGCAAGACGCCGGAGACAGCTTAGAGTCTCTCTCTTTGCGCTCGCATTTAAACCTCGCCCTATCTCTACGCTGTTTCTCTTTGCTACTTTTCCTTGTATCACCTCATCTCTCCCCTTTTTATCGCTCTTAGGATCGCAGACGTGAAATCGTAAAAACCGAAGTTTATTGATGTAAGGCTGATCAAGATTGTTGTTCCGATAAGGAAATACGACTTCGTTCGATTACGATTTATGTAATCCGTTTGTTCAACATTCGACATCATATATAACTAAAACTTCTTTGATCTTCATACTTTATATAACACTTAATTAAGATTTATTTAAGCTTTGTATGATTAAAAAAATGTTAATTATATTGATATAATTAAAAAATTCAAACCTTAACGAAACAAAATTCGATCATATTTTTTTTTAAATAATACATCTCCAAATTATTTATATTTTATAGCAAACAAATATTATAAAATTCTAAATTTTAATAAAAATTTTATTACAAAATTTAATATAAATATATTTAGTAATTAAAAAAAAACAATCTTTTTTAATTATTGCACAATTATGTTTTTGTAAGAAGACAACTAAAGAAATATCTTTTGCTAAATCGATCAGCATCGTCTTGAAATTTATGAGAAGAAAGTATAGTAAAAACTTTTTTCAAAGTATTGACAAAAAGAATACCTTTTCAGCAAACGGAAGTCCGAAAGGTTGACTAATGTTCAGTCGATAGCTATACTCAGAAAGCAAATGGATGTGAAGTTCGCGATTATTCACCGACAATCTCTCGACACGCGCCGCGGGCGTTAAAAATAGGGAAGGCGAAGAGAGAGAGAGAGAGAGAGAGAGAGAGAGAGAGAGAGACACACACAAAGCGAGTTGTCCGACATCGTCGACATCGGATAACAAGAAGCAGGCCAACGAGAAGCAACATAATGAAAAGTGACTCTTCTTCTCCGGCTGCTCTACCATGTTCTCACAAGCGCTTTTTAGCGCATAATTAAACAGCTCCGCATCATTCGTCACAGACGTTTCGCTGGATTTTAATTTAAAGTTGATGTAGTATGATTCATGACAATGCAGCGGAGGCAACGCAGTTCAAAATGTAAAAGGAATGAGAGAGAAAAAAAGAACAAGATTCTTTAGGGTACAAAGAGGTAAAGTTCAGCGGTCGTCGAAAAGAACAAAGTATAAAGAAAAGATGTCGAAAAATGCGAAAGAACCAGAAGAGCACTAAGAAAGAAAAATAGACGTCAGTTCTTTCGAATTCGCATATCAGCAAAAAGTAGAAGTCAGAATAAGAATAAATCGAATAGATAAAAAAATAATAAAGTTTCAAGGCAGAACAAGAAAAAGAGTTCTCAAAAATGCAACTCTTGCTAGTTGAAAATCCAAATTTTTAATTTAAAAAAATGACACAACAAATTCCTAATATGGATATTTTTCAAATAGCAAAGTTGTGAAATTATTTATTAATCGATTAGAATGTTTTTAAATATGAAGAGCAGTTATGCGACTCGCGAGTAATTCAATATGTACGCTTGAATGATTCATAAATTAAATATATTAGCGATATGTTACGTTGAGACATGTCCGATACAAGAGGATATGCAAAAAGCGTAAAAAGGAGACGGTCTTATGATGACGAAGTGACGTCAAACACCGCGGCGATTCGGACATTGATTAACGTTTCGTAAAAGAGCACTGCCAGCTATCAAGTTCTTCGAGACGAGACTTCCCGAGGCTAAACGTGATTGATCGATTCGGGAAACGATTATCGACGTGTCGCGAGACGTAAGAATGAGAAATCTACTTTCGGCCACGGCCATAATTAACGGCACGTTGCCTACACATACGAAACACGATGATCGAATGTCGAATGATTTATTATCCAATTACGAGTAGTCGGTATTCACGAATGCGAATCGGAAAGCGCGCGCACCGAAATATATCTCGACGGGGTGCAATTTGTTATCGCAGCTATTCTCGGGTTCGGCAATGCTAAAAGTTTTGAGGTCATTGCGCGCGAAGACATCGAGAATTCTGTCGATTCAACTGTCACTTTCAGCACTTCGCTTTGCTTTATTTTTAATGTGCCGTTCGCTTGCCAAGAATTCGGAAAGTACTACCACATTTTTCTTCTCTCGCGCAATTTCTATACCATAGAAAGCGGACAAGAATATTATTATACTGGGTGCGACGTTAAGTAAAAGCGCGATGATAGGCAACGTACTTATGCAGAGGCACATCCACGCAACACGCGTAAAAAAAGTCCGACAAGTAGAACGAAGTTGTCGAGTAGAAAAGTTGCGGACTAGTCAGCCAGCCAACACCATTGGTCGTTGCGTAACGAGTACGAGAAGCTTCTAGCGTGATTTCTGTCGAAGTTTCAAGCCCTTACAACGTCGCGTCGTAAATCCGTACCTCTCTTAGAACCAACTTATCGTAAGTCTAAGAAATAAGACTTCGAGTTTTATGTTATTGCACGATAAAATTTATTTAAAGAAAATATCCTTCAGGACATAAAACTCGCTTCCAAAGAAAATATTTTTTCCCATTTTTATGTTTTAAAAGATATAGTTAATATATTTTCACAATTATAAATTATTAAAATGTATCCACAACATGTATTAATTTTACCTCCTTTTACGATAATTTAAAAGTGTTTTGCAAGTACAAAAAATAACATAAAGAGAAAATTTATTAACATATGGTTGTACCGTTTATTTATTTCAATAGCTCAACTCCGTTGGGGTTAATAAAAGTTAGTTTCGAAACATTTTCTGGATTAAGAAAGTACTAATCTCAACGTTTCCGACGAGCTTCGCAAAGTTCGTACTTCATATTGTCAGAAATTTAAATTACACCCTCGAGTGTACGCCGCAGAATGAGTATAGTTTCCAAGCAAAAAACGCGATTATCCTATGCTGACTTATTTGCCCGTACGCGAAAGCAAGGCAAATACAAATCCTACGAAAGCACGTCTATACGGAGGACGCAGAGTTGTTAGTATGCTGTTGTTTTTATCTATTTCTCTCTCTCTCTCTCTCTCTCTCTCTCTCTCTCCCTCCCTCCCTCTCTCTTTCTCTTTCTCTTTACCACGCAATTCTATAATAAAGCAGCCCAGTTCGTTAACGAAGAGAAGCCTAGAGAAACGGTGCTTCGCCGCCAACTTCCGCGCACTGAGAATTAATTTTCCTCCTCGGATTCTAGTTCGCATGGAACGAGAGGATCCCGCGGGTAGACGATTCCCGGAAAAGCGAGCATTACTTACGCGAAGACGTAGTACTGCTAGCCGCGGAACAACGGAACAGTGAATCACGACGGACACCAAGGCAAACTTGAGAGAAGCATTCCCTTTCCGTCTCATGTGCGCGCAACGATGCTCATTGTCATGTTAATAACGTATGCACAGTCATCGATCATAGTCGTGCGCTTTCTTTTGATTTTTTTAAGCATTCTGAACTGTATTTTCTTAACATTTTGTTTATACATACGCATAACAGTAACACGTATATAACAATAACACGTACTCAATCATATTGCATATTATGGCCCAATATAATAATAATAATAATAATGATTTTATTGAATGCAGCGGTTAAATATACCATTCATAAAAACATCTTTATGAAATGGTATATATATGTAGTACATAGTATATTACAAGTCTTTTAATAGAAAAAAAGAAAACTTACAATTTAATAAAATTAAATTAAAAGTAAATATTCAAAATTCTTATTAAAAGACATATATGTGTAGAATATTTTTTTGGCATATCTATCTTTCTTAAAACTTGCAAGAACTATTCATACCTTTAATTTAATTTAAATTTTATATATATATATATCCTCTTTTGTTTCTTCATTTGTCGTTTAAAATCTTGGGAACTTCTTGGCAAATTATGTGCAAGAACTCGACTGCCGCGTGTCTGGGTGAAATGTTGCATTTCTTCCGGCTATCCCCATCATCCTAATGCGCAAACGGTGTAACGCTGCTGGCTATAGTTTGCCGATCCGCGAGACACGCGCGCGCGGTCGGAGGTACTAAGAAATTACAGTCGCTCGTAACGAGAGCGGTTTGTCGACGTATATAGCAGCAACAAGGTATATCGTTCCACCGCCACTCCCGACATTCAATTTAACTTTTAACGCGAGTCAATAACACGTTTTTAGCACGCGATTAATTACGTAGCATTTACCGTGTCTACCAATTACTAGCGGTGATTATTTGCGTTTAATCTGCTCGACGGTAATTTCGAGTGGGAATGTAAAAACTATATAATTGAAAGTAGCGAATTAATCCCCAATATCCGCAAATACAGAATTGTGCAAATACAAAATTATAACATTTACCTAATGATGATTGGTTTGTGAATCGATTAAACGACTGGATATCTAGGATGAAAGAAAAAAAGAGAAAAGAAACGTGATGCCGTATTAATGCGGAATTGCTTCAAAGCGGCAGTTACGCAATATAAACTGTGGAATGTCTGATAGTAATTTCCGCATAAAACTGCCCTACAAAGTTCTTAAATTCGCTCTTGGAGCACGACGGGGGTGGTGTAATTAAATAACGAAATTTTCTGCGTTCCGGACGCTTTATTACAAAATTCCGCTAATAATTGCCAGATATTTGAATTCACAATTTTCCCCTGACGATTCATAGTAATCAAATTAATTTAAATGCAGTCGTTGATTACAAAAAAATTGTTTGATATTAAATACTACGTTTCCAGCTAATTAAAAAGCTAGTACTCAATGTCAAATACATTCATCATTTGCTCCGTAATGCCTCACTTGCAATCTTTTTGATATTTTCGTAACTTTCAATGTTATTCGTTTCGATGTTGATTAACGAGTTCATACAATACAACGAAATAAAAAATATAATAGTTAGAAGAATTTTCATTGTGAAATTAATATTCAATGTAATTCCACAATTAAAAGTTAACAAAATGGAAAAATGTCGTTTGCAGTCATTAAAATAACATATTAAACATTTGCCATTTAATAATAAATTTATAAAATTAATATATTAATTATATTTCCGTTGCAATATAAAAGTAATATGAAAGAGAAATCATTCTAAAATTACATATATTATTCATCAAATTAATTTCGATATATTGCTCTTCATAAAATTTATAAAAAAAAAAAAAATTAATGATTTCTTTAAAAATAGCGGTCGATTCCTCTAAAACCCGGTTAGTTTCTGTATCGTTTCGAAAAACGTACGACTGTGACCATGGCGACGAAGCTTCGACACGGAGCTTTCAAGCGACCACACGTTCGCAGCGGCGCGTCATTCGTCGAAACGACGAAGTGGTCCTGCACCTGTTCAACCTATAATTCGACGACGTCTGTGTGCGTTCTCGGCAGCACCGTGGCGACAATATTTATACACAGGTGCGCGCGAAATACCACGAGTGTTTCGACGATGCGTCAAGCGAATATCGCGCATACTGCATCTACGATTTCATCGCAATATAAGAAAAAAATCGCTTTTCACAGAAGAAATCGATTAAAAATATGCACATGTTAAAAATAATTGTGTATGTTGCTTCGTAATTTTAATGTTTTACGATACGTGAAAAAATTTGTACGTCACAATTTACAGTAAATATTCAATATTACTATAAATCAAATATTTAAATATAATAAAATATTTATATTTTACCTTACCTTATTTTTTATAAATAATGCTTTTGAAAAAGTTATTTAGAACATCTTTCTCTCGTCACCTTTACTAAACTTTTATCTATCCTTTGAGTCTAAAGATAAAATAGATTGAAATATATTCTACCTTGATCCAATATATATTTCCGTATTAATTTAATGTTTTTTAGAAATGCTTTTATAAAAAAAACAATCGTAGCAACATATATCAGTATGTAAATATTATTTAAAAAAAAAATATATATATGTATGCTATATTTTTATAAGAACATATTAAATATTGAAGGAAATATTAATGGGTCAAGCTAAAATAAATATAAAGATAAGTTACTCTTAGATACAAAGAAGAGATAGAAGTTTAATAAAAGTGATTCTGAACAGTTTTCTGCAGAGCATCATTTATAAAAAGTAAGAAAAAAATACAAATATGCAAATATTAAATATTACTCTAAATAAAATATTTCTTTTCATATATCAGATTTCATAATATCAAAATACACACAAATTTACGCGAACGTAATAAACTTATATAACATACTTTAATTTTCAATATATCTCACTGATATGTTTCCACAATACTCGCTGCACCTTATTTATTGTAAATAATTTGTAAACATAATAATTCTTCTTTCACTAAATTTTAATTTGAAAAATTAAAATTAAGAACAGTATATACTATAATAAAGTTTAACAACAAAAGGTCAACACATAAGGGAAAAGTTTACATTCGTAAATCAATATTTCGCGAAACAATGATATAATATAATTAAATTCTATGGACAACGTCAAGCCAGTTCAAAGTACGCTATGCCATTCCGTGATGAAAAAGGGTTTCCGCACTGAAAGAAAAAATTGGTTGCTGCAACAATTTAGATAATAAAATATAGCAGAACATTTTTAATCGGCTGCAGTGACTAGTTTTTGGTTGTAGCAGCAAATTTTTAGTTGCGTTAACCTATCGAAATCATATACTGACATTGCGGATAAAGTAATGTAACTAAAAATTTGCTATAACTAAAAACTGGTTACTGCAGTCGATTAAAAATGCTATGCCATATTTTACTATCTAAATTGTTACAGCAACTAATTTTTTCTTTCAGTACGCTTTTATCTGACCAGATAGTAGTAAGTGGCAAGTAGTTATGGCGTCGTTGAACACGATAAAGTCTAAAAACGATAGTCAAGAAGGTCTTTCGACCTTCGCGGAACATCCAAACGGGGTCAGGAAAAGACTTTGCTAACGTCACCAATGCGCGAGTGACACGTATCCTCGTGATAACTACGCGATGGAATGTTCTCTTAAATTTCCCAGGTGGATCCAAGCGTACTTGCTTTCGCGACGTCTTTATACTCTCTACTCGTAACCGGCGAACACCTCTATGCCCCCATTCAACCATTCTCATAAGGAGCCCAACAGTCCTTCGAGAATAAGCGAATATCGAGGATGTTACACGAGAGCACTTTCTTCCGTGTTCGAAGTAGTATTTGTGAATGTAACTGCATATATCCAGCTGGCCTAGGATTTTTCAAAACGATTTTCTGCGAGATTTTGCCCGAAGGTCAAATGCCGTGAACACGCAAGCAAAATGGAATGCATACCGGCGGAAAAACATACACAACTCATTTTCTATTATTACGAGAAATGACAGAGGCACACGCGATAACGTCGCTATTTCATCTTCAGCGATGATATTGTTAGCAGCGTGACGCAAGGATTGGCTTCGCATTCTCGGCTTATAAATTAGTCGTGGACTGCACTTCAACATTTATGGGACGTGAAATGGACTGTCAAGTAACTTATATACAGATTGACAATTGTGAAATAGTTTTTACTCTGTATCGCACATTCTTAGAACTTGGTTTGTCCTTTGACGATAAACATATTATTCTAGAACGTTGTCTTATTTTAGAATTAATAGTCCATGAAATCAAAATTAAAGTAAAATTTATGAGTCTCAGCTGTCACCCATGAATGCAATATTTCATTAATTCCTAACAACTACTCCTTAGAACTGGCACTAACAATAAAAGGTAAAAAAGTAAGAAATAGCGTCACGCGATATAATTCATTCGTAAAAATATGAACCTTGTAATCTCATAAAGATGATAAATGTACATAAACACAAATGATTGATGTCTGACGTCCAAAGAAATTAAGTAAATGTTACTGTACCGTCGACAATATAATTTCGATTGTAATATATATATACGAACGAGACAACTGTATGACAGAAAGTTTCGCGATTCTTTTCACGAAAAATACAGAACAACGCGAGCATGCATAAGAGTTGTGACACGTGGAGGCAGCGAAAGCACGCTAAACCTCATTACGAGTTGTGACATACGACAGGGACGAGTCTCGCACCTCTTAGTCGGCGCGCGCGAAAAATGATAAAAAGCGTGGAGTGGACAGGAAAAAAAAATAATGAAGTTTATATTGCCAGGGAGGAGGGTAGGTGAAACGGAAGGGAGGAGGGCACATAGTGACTCCCAGTGATATTTATATAAATACTGGAGCGTCGCCAAAATCCTAGACCTCTCTTTCCTTCTCTTTTCGTCCCGCTTTCCGTCTCGCTTCTTCCTCCTTCAATCATTCGGCGTCTCTTATCTTTCTCTATCTATCTATTTACTTTTCTCTCTCTCTATTCCTTTTGCTAGAACCAAAAGTGCCCGTAGAAAAGTGGATATTCAGTCTTGGCTTTCGCGCGGCAACTCCAGCAATACTTCTGCAGCTTTATTTGTCAACTACTTCGGATACCCGGCGAACATACCAACTGAAATTAAAGGTCCCTGCGGGTAATGGCTAAGATCGTTGTCCACGACTATTACTACTCTGTTACTGGCATCGACTAACTGCATACACAGCAATGAAATTCATACTTTTCTCATCTGCTTATGAGCGAAGTACGAAAAGGACAAGAATGTTTACACGTGTATTTTCTTATTACAATAATATTACAACAGACTGTAATATATCTTCAATTTTTATTTTATTCAGACTTACACAACCAAACAATTTTTTTAACTTGCTATCTAACCTAATTACGACGAATAAAATAACTGGCTTAGAAACGTATTGAATTTCGCGTTGCAGGCAATTCACATTACAAGAAAAAAATATGTTTTGTTAAACTTTTTAGTGAATTGAATTATATTATCATGCAAAAATA
>Ga0157363_1003268_pt1 | contig 14608 bp, 7 predicted proteins | sample AttsexASBM1_FD_111477 | JGI IMG/M metagenome (GOLD analysis project Ga0157363, IMG submission 111477) | Fungus gardens microbial communities from leaf cutter ant in Ribeirão Preto, State of São Paulo, Brazil - Atta sexdens ASBM1 | ecosystem: Host-associated > Fungi > Mycelium > Unclassified ...
GTATCCTACACTTAGCGGGGTGCTTTTCTCTAATGACACGGTGGCGTTTATTAGCCAATTGTATAGGTACGCATATACACCGCAATGCTCGTATCGCGGTCGAGTAGTATTTATCAAGTATTCAGGTACTTATCAAATGATCAGCATTCTAAGTGTGTGCTAATCGTATTTGAATTTTCACACGATAATAGGTATCGCGATTTCAAATAGCAGAAGAATTATATGTATAAGTATTATTATATATATATATATATATATATATATATATATAAAATATATTATTATAAATTGCAGTTATATACATATAGATATGTATATAACTGCAAACTCAAATTATAATAACACATTTATTTAATTTCATGACGCTTGCCGCGTAAAAATCAAATGCAATTCATATATATGTATATATAATTGGGATCGTATTGCCTAATTATTACCTAATAGCACTAAATAATAAATTATATATATGTATATACAATATATTGTGGATTACTTTATAAAGTCTAAAATGTCTTACAAAGCAATAAAATATCGAGGATCGATCTGAAAGTAATTTTAAGGCACAGTTTGCTTCAAGTTTTTCAAATACTCTCTCTTTATCTCATCAATCAAAACGCATTGAGCTTTGCATAATATATCGATGTGTTATCAAATGCAGCTGTAACGTTTCGAATGTTACAGAATGATTCGATTTACATTGGTCGAATCTATGGATTCCATATATGATGACATCGTGTACTTTCTGAATCGATTCTTTTTCAAAATACAAGTGTATGATACATTCTAAATAATTATTCTAAATAATTTCAACTTCTTTCATATTAAATAAAATTTAGATCTGTAAGTGTATTCTAAATTATTAAAATGTTTCATCATTTAAGATTTTGTTCGTGCTACTTTGTGTGTGATATTCGCAGATTTATAAATAAATCGTAAAGCGTTATATTTTTTTACGTAATTTACGCGATCGTGTTTCGACTCAATATACATTAAATAATAAATATTCACATATATATAATAATAATTCACATACACGGTCTTAATAAAACGTTTATTCATGTTTAAAATTCATGTCAAATGTGGCTAACAAGGAAATGTTGTATTGTATGGGTATAACGAATTTAACGATAAGAGAAATAAGAAGAACAGGAGGAGTCCTGGGTATCAATCATGAAATTTTTTTCCTAGGATGAAAAGTGAAAAGTGAAAAATTTCTCCATTAACTTCAATAGTTAAAATTTTCACTTTTCACTTTTCATTCTAGGGATAAAGTTTCATGATACCTTGAAAAGCATCAAGCAAAGAAAGAACATGAATTGAATCATGAACTGAATAAATTATTTTGTGTTAGCGATAAATCGACTTCATATTTTATTAGATCGCGTTCTGTCTCTAGACTGATTTATTCAATTGAAACGCGACTATAAATATGGGTCTTATAGTTTTCTTCAGGATTGAGTAAGTTAACTCTTTTTTTTAACTAAGTTAAGTTGAAGTTAACAGTCTTGAAAATTAATTCAGTTAAGATACAAGTTATCCCATAATAAAATTGGACTGAAAGTTAAGTTGGCAATTATGCAGAATAGAACCTTTTCCGAATTTCGACATTTTTCAGCTACAATGTTGATAATACTTAATCTTTTTTATGACTGAAATAGTGATAATAAATCGAGGGAGGTTGAAAAATAAAAAAAATTTTTTTTGAAAGCATTACATATAGATTGCGGTCGATTTGGATCGATTTGTTCACGCGCTTTAATCGCTTGTAATCATCACTCTGTCTTTATCGTTCATTAGACATAAAATAAGAATAGAAGTACTGAAAAACGCTGAAAGCGTCCAAATTAACCGTAGCCATATTATAGTAGCGCACAGGGGCGCACAACTTTCCACGTGAAGCGACTCCCACCCCATCTTCCTCCCCCTGCTTGGGGAGCGCACGACTTTCACCCGAAGCGACTCCCATCCCATCTTCCCCCTGTTTGGGGGCGCACGACTTCCATCCAAAACGATTCCCACTTTACCTCCCTGCTTAGGGACGCACAACTTTCACCCAAAGCGATTCCCACCTCATCTCCCCCTCCCCTGCCCTCCTGTTTGGGGGAGCAACTTGCATGCGAAGTGACCGCGTGGAAGTCGTGCGCCCTTATGAGGAGAGATAGAATAAATAATTTAAAAAATAGGTAGACTATATATTTTTCGACCTCCCCCGATTTATTATCTACTATTTATTATCTACTATTTGAGTCATAACAAAGATTATTATCAACATTACAGCCGAAAAATGTCGAAATTCAGAAAAGAAGAAATTCCTATATTCTACACAATTATTATTAAGTTAATAAAAAAAAAGTAATTAAAAAGTTAAAAGTTAAATTTGTTTCATTTCAGGATTTCAGTCTTACAAATAACGGAAATAACAAATATACTCTTTAATTAGAAACATACTCTATATAAATATTTTACATATATATATATATTTATTAAATTTAAATAATAAAGCCACTTCGAAATTTTTTTCGGACATTTTTCCTTGAAGATTATCGAAAACGAGTCGAAATTATTAACTTCAAGAAAGTTCAATTAAAAATTAATAATTATCAATAAAATGTAACTATATAAATTAAATTACAAGTTTAAAGTCTAAAATGTAACTAAATTAAGTTAAAATTATTTAATTTTTTAACTTAACTTTTCATTTTTTTAAGTAGACACTACTCAATCTTGGTTTTCTTTAACTGTTTGACTGTTGTATTAAAGTTATGAAACCTAAAATTGTTGACTACTATAGATATCAGTAATTCTAGTTTCACAGAAATCGCTTTAGAAAATAGATATTGTCGTTGTCTCATCCTACTTTTCTCTTGTCTTAAACTGAAATATATACATATATAACTTGAAACTGTCTTTTTTTCATTATTTATATTGCAATATTTTGTATGTTTGATGCTATTTTTTTGGAAAAATCCGATGTATTTGCCAACTTATTTGTCAACCTATCTGCTATTCTCTTTCTGTATGGACCTATCGGGTTCATATAACTGGTTTCCTTTTGGAAAATTATATCCATGATACACTCACTAGATATATAAATAACTTATATGTATAAATTTTAATATTATCTACATATATAAATTATAATGTTCTTTGAAATTTTTTATTGATTCATAAAAGATACGCTAGTAATCATTATATAATGTATGTTATATGTATGTATAATATTACACACGCGAAAAAATAATGTTATGTGTGAAATTGCACAAGATCTATATTTCGCGAAAGATTGGAAGATGTTAATAAATTATTTATTGGCGCATAAATATTTTTTTAGTCAAGTTATAGATTTTATAAATTTTAGTTCTAACTAGTGCATATTGTTCTTGATAAATTAATATGTGATATGTTTACTTTTATCAAACACAAAGACGAATTTCTCAAGAAATTATTGCGCACAACGATATATTTAAACCAGCAAAGTTGAGCAAAGATGAATGATCAAGAACGACCTATTTACGACAAACATAAACGAACATAGTCGGTTCTTTTTTTTTTTAATGTATGTATTGAACAGAATTAAAACGCATTTATCAATAAATTTGGATTCATTCGTACTTACGATGCTGTCCATTCATTGAAACAGATTCGATCGCGCTTTTTATTTGATCTACATACAGCCTAAAACAGAATGGAATACATAGAGAGACGTAGCTGTAAACACGTGTTATAATTTTATTATCAAGGTACATCATACGTACAGCACATGATTAGTGACACGCTTATACGCATCGTACGCACAAACATTCGCACACACAAACCTATCAACAAAAAACCTAGTTACACGCGTTCACGTCGTGCGTACATATTCGTATATACCTGTACATGCATATGCACTTATATGTACATATATATTTTATACGAAAAATCATATATATGCAACATATAATATAATTAATATAATATAATAACAGCATGTATATTTTCACATATTTTTCTCGGTATACAAGTATAATATTTTATATGTAAATCTATATTCGCAAAGCGAAAAAGAGAGAAATTTCTCGTTTTGTTCATTTTTTCAAAATATATAATTCTCGTAGCGCTTGCTTTCTCTCTCTCTCTCTCTCTCTCTCTCTCTCTCTCTCTCTCTCATTGTTCTCGTGTACATAAGTCTATGATTTCTTTCTGCAAAAATTTACACAATAATGGTACGTTCGTGCGTTCGAATGCAACGAATAATAGTAATAATAATGAATTTGATGATCGACAAAGATAAACTCTTGAGAAATAATGAATATCATTGAAATGAGAAATTAGCCGTTCGTTCTCACGGCCTTTCGATGATTACTCTCACAACCTTGATCTGCACACATTCACTAGAATCTTTTTTTAATAATAAATTTTTCAATATCACAATGGTTTAATATATTGACTATTTCATAGATAATTTTCTTTAATTTCTAGAAGCGTGTTGTAAACGTATTATCGATTTTTCACCCTAAATGTGACTTTTTCTTTTTGTTATTTCGCAACCATGCTCATGGTTGAATATGTATGTATATTCCGTGATCACTTTTCTAACTTCAATCTTGCAACATTTTTAATCATGTCTAAGTCCATGGAGACTTTTTGTTCACTTAACATGTTACGTATATATACTCAAATACATACATTTCGAATCGTGTTTCTATTGTTACAAATATGTATCGTGCTTTCAAATTTTTAGTCTCGCTCACGCGTAAGTGAGTCTCATCCGCCCACGCCTGAACATAACTCTGTATCTTATTGCCTTTATCCATTTCTCCATGGACAATGAGAAAAACGATGTAGTTTTATTATAGATCATGTGACACGTGAGTATACAAGGAACACTAATAAATCCTGAGTATCTAAAATTTCAAACGAGACACGCATGAGTACGGCGCTATCTCTCGCTTTTATACTTGACAATCGTTTCCATTGCAAGAATAACGACCGAAATATTCTCACAATTATATGAAAATGAGTTTTTTGTGCACGGTCCAGACATTAGAAAATGTTTCGCACGAGAGAGCTATAAAAGTTTGAGGGTTACAAGTTTTTCTTTTTTACTTTATGTTTAAAATAATATTACTAGGAGATGCATATATTCGCGATAACATGCCCCACTTTTAATCTCATGTTTAAATTATTGCCGGTTCGCATAAAGTAGCCAGTGTCACTGCGCGTAGCTTAGCGCCGAGACACTACCAGGATCTTCAGGTAATACATATACTTAACATAAATAAATATAAATTTATAAAAATCAGCTGTAAGACGGTTTGATTTTTAAATAACGCATTGTTATATTTCATCGACATTATGAATTTAACAAAAAAATATTTTAAAAAATTTAAAAATCTTTGAAGAAAAGACTTATTAAACTGCTGTCACATTACAAAATTTGTGTACATTTTATCTAGGATAAAAAGTTCGGTGAAATTAAAATACATTATTTAAAATTGGGCCATTCTATACATATTCTTTCATATTTTTACGTTTAGATTCAAACAGTTTTAGAACGTTTATCAGTAGATAAAAAGCGATATATCGTATTTATAATTAAATGTAAAATATTGCAGTGTAGTTCTAAGTAATTAAAGGATCATTCTTTCGTATAATCTTTCATACATTAAAAAAAAAAACTAAGAAGTATGTATTTAGGTACGATCTAAATCTAAAAATACATTGTCACATACCTGTCAGAGATAACAGTCGATCGAAATAATTCTCTAATCGAACAGTTTGAAACAGTTTTTTATATGCTTTCTGAATAAAATGATTTGATAATGGAAAACCGTATTACACGTAAAATCAATGTCAATTATATATACGTAATATTATTTTTATGGCACTTTCGCAGATTGCGACACTTAATAGCAACGATAAAAATTTACAAAAAATACGTAATACTAAAAAAAACTATGTAACATATCGATCAAGTTATATCAAGTTATATGTTCGAATAATAATCAAGATTTTGACATACTAGCAGAATATTTACGTACCAATCAATTAGTCTTGCGCATATGTAATCACAATAATACTAATACTGCGAATATTGCATTCATAAGGAGAGAAGTCTATAGTATTATAGATAGATAAAATAAAATAGAAAATTTATAATTTTACATCGGAATTATAGCATATATGAAAGTCTGATTATATCGCAACACAAGAGAAAATAGTTTATGTGCAAGGATATGTAAGCATGTGTAAAAATATGTATGAACACGCGAAGTCTCTTAGTCTCTTCGCAGTTAGAAATTAAATTAGATTATATACGCACGATAAAACGCGATACAAATGTGAAAGATCATAACATCGATGTTTTTTACAAGCATGAGAAATAATCTATATTAAGAATCATTTTAACATGTAACATCAATCTTTAGTTTATAAACGCGCACACATATATATATAGAGGTGCTTTCTTAAATATATAAACTAATATAGATTTTTCTTTACATTTAAACACTAATATAGGCCATGATATTATTCTTTTAGTAAAAAGATCTGATATACGCATGTTTGGTAATTTAAAGCGTCAAATGAATTATTTATTTAAAATAAATAAAATAAATAATAAATTATTCAAATGATCATAAATAGACAATTATAAATACAATTCAAACGCATCTAATTCATATATTACGTCATGAGCAATATGAAAATGAGGTAATTAAAAATAATATTTAAACATTCTTGATACAACAAGAATGTTTTAATTCACAAATGATACCATAATTTATTATTTGGTATCCAGTATTCTATTCAATAATAACAATTAATAATAACAAACAATTACAAGATATATATTTCTTCTAGTAATATATAACGTAACAAAAAAATAATTAATATAATACTATCTTTCAAATTAAATATCTCTGTCAATTTAACAAATCAAATCATCAGTCTTAATATTGCTGAATACAAATCAAATTATTTCTGTATTACAAAAATAATATGTGTAATGCAAAAAGATATATATATATATATATATATATATGTATATAGGATGTCCTTGTAAGGTTTCGCCAAGCGCTTTTGTGTAGATAGAGCGGACTAAACTGAGTTGAAAAGTCCTCTCTCATTTTATAATTTTCGCAATAGTTAACGAAATATTAATTACTAAAAATTGCCGAATATTGGTCTTCAATAATTTTTTACTTGAATATTATAAACTTATATACTTTACAATATTATATACTTTACAAAAAAACTGCAAGAGACAAAAATCATTAATTTTCTTCTCATAGAACTCTAAGAATATTTTCAAAATTTTTCATCAATTTTTTTAGTATTGCATTTCTTATTTTTACCAACGCTGCGAGAAAATACGGTATTAAAAAATTCAGAAAAAATTCTGAAAACATTCTCAGAACTTTGAGAAAAAAATGAACAATTTTTGTTTCTCATGCTATTTTTCAGTAAAATTGAGTAAAAAATTATTGAAGACCAATAGCGATTTTTAGTAATATCTCGTCAATCATTGCAAAAACTGCAAAATGGTAGAGGATTTTTCGACTCAGTTTAATCCGCTCTATCTACACAAAAGCGCTTCGTAAAAATTTATGGCACACCCTGTGTGTGTAAATAGTAGAGAAAATAATTTTTACTGTTTACAATTTTATTATAATTGAAAGTTTCCTCTAGACATCTATGAGATTAATGATAAAGATTAATGATAAAAAATTTGTTTTTAAATAACAATTATGCTGAGATGCAATAATTAAAATTATTTGTGCTACATTTGTGCCTTTACTTTTTTATTATAATTTTGTATAAACTCTAGACAATCTTATTAACGTAATGAGTTATGAGTTTTTGTACATCAGATCTTTATATCCGAAAATAAGTCATTATTATCAGAGGCAATATTGCCTTACATTAAATACTTTATTTCTTATATTTAGATTCACAATAATTTATTTCTATTGGATATATCAACAGTAAATTAATCTTTATTAATAAAAAAAACTTTTGTTGAAGATAAAAATTAAAACACCAAGTAATATTTACAATATAACATTACAATATAACATTTTGAAATAATTAACAATAAATAAATGAATATGATTCTTGTTAATAAAACATCTATAAAAGATACAATAATTTTAATTGTTGTTTCTGTAACATATTTAAAAATTTCTTTATCTATTGACCATCAAATCCTTTACTATGATATTTAATTTGTTACGCTATAATATATAAAAAATGAAATAATGTACAATACAATACTGCTTCATTTTCATTAACTATGCAAATAATTAATAATCAATTGTCATAATTATATCCCTAATAGAAAAACGGGAGACTTCGAGTCATAAAAAGATACACATTTAATGTGTTTGATTTAGAAAAGTATTGTGAAGAGAATATCTTAATTGTGAAAGAAAAGGAAAAGGATATCACAATAAAATAAAGTCATTTAAAACTGTAACAACTATTTCATAGATGAGCTCGATATCGACGAAATGATTGTAGTCATTTTATGACAAGGACTTTTCTTATACGCGAAGAAGTAAAAAAACTTGTAATATTATGCATTGTGTGCAATAAAAAACGCTCAATTTCATATATGTGTGTGTGTGTGTGTGTGTGTGTGTGTGTGTGTATTTTTTCGATGGTAGAAAATTTGATGTGTACACGCACACATGGATAGAGATGTAATCTCAATTTATCATGCAGTCAATATCTCAAATGCTTATTTTCTGCTACAAATATTGTAATAAATTAATCCTAAATTAGATTAAAAAAATCTAATTTCATTTTCATAGTATTGGCATCAAAACCTTCTTATTTCTCATTGGCACACTTCTACGATAAATACTTTTTATAAATATTGTTTACATGGTATATAAAAAAAACGATACAAAGAAAACGATACTTCATAGCATTTATTAATGCTATGATATAATAAACAGCAAAAGATGGAAAATAGTTATAGATACCTATATTGAAGAACGAAAGAATCATTCTTTCCGATGGCTTTCCTAAACTCAAGGATGTACTTTCTCAGAAACAAAGTCATTGCACGATGCAGCACCATGGTCCTTGGGTCTTGTACAGTTGCGCAGTTTGTCTTCAAAACTTACAAAATATTGCACCTTTTTGCAGTACGTCGTCGCTTTTTTTGATTTTTCTCCAATTCAGCAGGAGGTTGATTTCTGATAATACGAACAACCTTAAACAGATATTGCAAATTTGTACATTAATTTACATGAACGGAAATAATTAATAATCATCTTTTATTTTTATTTTTACCTCATGAAATGCCACGTCTACATTTAATGGTGGATCTTTGGCAGAAGTTTCAATATAAGGTATGCCCAAACGATAAGCTAATTCTCTTCCCTGTTCCTCTGTAACTTTTCTCAAATGCACTAGATCAACTTTGTTAGCTACCAATAGCATAGGATAAATATCTCTATCTTTCACTCGTAAAATTTGAGTATGAAAATTGACAATGTTTTGATACGATTGTTTATCAGTCACAGAATATACCAAAAGAAATCCATCACCTTTCCGCATATATTGTTCACGCATAGCACTAAATTCTTCCTGACCAGCTGTATCTAATACTGCAATATATAACAAATGCATATAAGTATTCATGACAGAAAAGTTATTCTTAACGTTTCCTATGTTTCTAATACATGCATCAAAATCTTAATTAACAAGTATAAATTTTTTAATCATTAATCTCTTGTTATTAGGTAATAAATTTGAAAAAATATAAAGATCATTCAATATATTACATTGATAAAGAAAAAAAAATTATTTGTAATAGAGATGTAAAGATATTTACCATCCAAGATACACCATTGTTTGTCTACCTCTGTGTGTTGTATATAACTATCCTCGATAGTTGGATCGTAGTCTGCAACAAATAGTTTTTGAAAAAACTGTATTGTAAGCGCGCTTTTGCCGACACCTCCATCACCAACAACGACCAATTTAAAGGTCATAAGATTGTCATTATTTGGAGGACGTGTCATTCTGCCTCTGGATCCTCTACTCCTTCTTCGCCCGCTCTTGCGTCTGCCTATCCTGCCAACTCTTCTAACGTGTCCCTTTAGCAGTGCAAACACTTGTAATATGGCAAATTGTCTCTTTAATCCGAAAGATCCTGTAACAATCAAAGCTTTCAGAACACTTGCAGAAATATCTAGCGATAAAAATTGCATTAGTATCATAAGAAATGCGTCAATGCATTGTCATTTACGCGTAAAAATCGGGAACGAGAAATTGTACGGTAAAACACGGCATCATCGACGTAGCGGGTACGTCAACTTTTACCTTCATCAAAAATGTACAAGTTTTATAGCAATTCGCAGGCTAGAGAGATAAGATTCTTCCATCCATTGTTAAATTCTTGTAACAAAACTCACCTTACATGATCCGCTACTTTTACTACTCGTGCTGGCAGCAGCTGGCAGCTGTCAATTCGCAAGTACCGTGCGCAAATGCCGCAAATATAGATACACGCGCGCGCGCCTATATACATCGCGTGCAACATACAGCAAAATCATGTATGTACATACATGACTTCCATACGTACACTCTCATATTCGCGCGTCACGATCACTGCAAAAGCGTCATCGACGTGAAACCGGTGAAGCGACTAAAGCGCCATGCACGGTTGCGATGAAGCAATACCAACTATATCAACATTTGTCCAATCAATTGTGGACATAAGTATTATGCAGTTTGTTTCTCGGGAGCTGCTCGGGGTCGTTCCGAATAAATTTAGTACTTGAAGTATAAGCGGGAAGCACAGACTCTTAACTGCATAATGTATAACACATGAGGCATAAGAAAATAAACCAATCAAAGTCCTTTATTTTCTTTCTTTCCCTAAAATAAAAGATTTTGATTTTGGCTAATTTTCTTATGCCTCATGTTTTATGCGTTATGCAAAAGTTTGTGCTCTCCGCTATAGGATTCACATTACATACGGCATCCATTAAGGCCGCAGCACAGACTTTTGCATGACGCATAGTGCATAAGCAAATCAACTAATCAGAATCTTTCCTTTCCTTCTATTCCATGGAAAAGAAGAATTTCGATTAGTTGATTCCCTTATGCACTATGCATTATGCGTTATGCAAGAGTCTGTGCTGATCCGGTCATTATTATTACGATGAATATCGGACGACGTATGACAGATGCCGTACGTAGTATGAATCCTATATTTCAAGTACACTGGGTTCATACGATGTAACCCCGAGTAGCTCCGAGAAACAAAACGAATAATACTATCGATTTATCCAGCCTTAAAAAGTGGATGATGTATCCTAAGAAAAGTGGACGTTGCTATGCAGTTTCCACATCCACTTTGTTAGAGGGCAGTAGTACACGGCAGTATTTTGCGGTTATAGATTTGGACCGTCAGGTTTTTCTTTGACCAAGATGTTTATCCAGATGCACAGAGAGAAACCTGAGAGAGAGGTAATGCCGACTTTTTTTCTGTTACCGTCAAAATCGCCTGTACACTACTGCCAGTACATCCATTTTTAATTTGAAAACTACGTGACTAAATACATTTTCTGATACTATCAATAAAATTGTATCGTCGAAAATAGATGTGATTCGTCTCTGTAATAAATCCTCAGGACAGAAGCGTGCCGATTATATTTACAGGAGAAATAATTTAATGGATTCTGAACGAAAAAAAATTTTAATTTCGTATCTCCTACATAAATATAAATAAAAGTTGTTGAATTTTAATAAACGAAATTGAAAATAAAAAAACAAGTGAATTTAGTGAATTTTGTCTTATAACAACTTATATAATTACGAAGTTATGTTTCTTTACGCAAATTTTCAGTTCATCTTTTACCAAACATAATTACCATAGTATAACTCATTTACTTTAGAATAAGACATGAATGATTTCGTCATTCGCACCTTATTCTAAAATAAAAGAATTATTTAGTATTCATTATTTTAAATAACAATACTTGTAACTTATTTCTTATTTAATATTTTAAATAAGTCAATAGTCAGTTTTTTACCGATTTCTACAATTTTAAATTGTAAATAAGTTTCTAAAATTTATTTTATATATATTTTTTTAAATAAGTCATAACAGTTATTTTACCGAGTTGTAATCGGCATAATACGTAAGTTTAAAGAAAAATAATTTGCAGCAACAGTAATCATAAATTAATTTTATAGCTGAAAAATGTTTTCTAGAAAAATTAAATAATGATTAACAAGATATTTAATTTAACAAAAGCTGTATCAAATTATTTCGTGATATTAAGAAAATTTGCATATATTATATAATAAAAGAAATATTTCTCTTTTCTATTAATCTCTAGCTCATCACATTGACTCTAATCATATTTTAAGACATCGTAATAAGAGATTCTTGTATATTACATTTTTCAAATGATATTTTCCTTCTCACGGATATACTTTGACTTTTCGGTGAGAAGGCTCAGTCAGAGGATATATACGAAAAGAACGGTTTTTCTCAAGTATCAAAAAATTTTCGAATTTATCTGAATTACGTATCTAGATAAATTTAAATCTAGATATTGAGTCGTTTTCTTCGTGTAAAAATCCAACAGAGAAATTAATGTACCCTTGTCCGCCGATTAAATTGAAAGAAAACAAGTAGCAGGGTTTATGGATTGATAAAAAAAAATAATTTTTTAAATAATTTTTATATAGGGTGGGCCGCTTTTTCGATCACCCAAGATGGCGTTCCGATCGTTGGCCTATGAAATTTTTTGGAAACAAAATTTTGAAGTATTCAAGTGTCGAAAAGGGGGTGAAGAAGTGGTAGGGTGGAAACACCTTATATAAAAGTTGTTTATTTCGAGGAGACTTATCCATGCCAACCTCTCATCTGGCCCCCATCCCAAAAGTTATAAACAAAATGTCGTCGATCGAAAATTTTTATAATTTTGTCATATAACAGGCTTCAATCGGAGAAGAAAAGATTCTATGACCTAAGACGCAGCGTTTAAGAGACAGAGAGCGTTGAAGTATTAAAAATCGGAAATCGACTTTTACAACGAAAGGGGAGCGTCGAGGATAATTCGTTCAGAGAGCAAAGTTCCCGTGCTCTCAACAATCACTTTCCTACCACCAATCATTCAAAAGTTAAAAGATGAAAATTCATACAACAAAAAATTAGTATTTTTCTTGTACAGGAGATCGAGGGAAGAAAAAAAAGTCTTATGGATCAATTCCGTAGAATGATTCGTTTAAGATATAGAGGGCGTAGGAATATTAAAAAATTGAAAATTATTACAGCGGAAAATTCGTTTCATCCTGAAATTTTTTTTTAATACATAAAGTGCATTGGTACAATTCGAATATTATGATCAACCTTCTCTAAACTCTTGGTAGCTGGAATATGAAATACAGTAAATAGGTGGATGGTCGGAGGGGGATTTAAAAGGGAAATAGATCCCCTCGAGCTGCGTTCATTCCCCACCAGCCACCATCATATCACCACAATTTTGGTCATATACTTGGAAATCAACTTAACCAACATGACGTGACTTTTACAGGAAACGAATTCTTTAGAGTTATCAGGGGAATGTTAATAAAATTTTTCTTTAATATTCTGGAGGAACAAGTCATGATCGCAGCTCATCCATTTGAAATTTTTTTCGAACGATTTCCATTTCGGAAGTGATCATTTTTCTAACGAACGGTTGGACCTAAAGGTTGCCAGAATTCCAAGGAATTTTAATAAAAATTTTTTTTTATTTTCCAGATGTACCAGTTTGGATCGGCGCTAATCCGTTGGAATTTTTTTTCTATCGACTTCCGTTCCGGAAGTGGCCATTTTTCTCGCGAACGGTTGGAGCTAGAGGTTTGGTATCTGAGGCAATGTTGTTGCATTACAAAAGACGCATCGATTGCCATTCGAATCATGTCTCTATCTGTTTCCGTTCAGGCTGTGTACTCTTGGAAGGGGGTGTTTCGGCGAAATTTTTCAAAGCCCTGTTGAATCGGAAAAAATCGATAATATCAATCGACTCAGGAGATCGAGAAACGTACTTTGGACCCATAAATTTGGGACAAAATTTTTTGAAAATTTTTGAATTCGTTTCTTTTCGAATTTTCGAAAATTTTTTTATTACTGATTCCAGAAGTACCGGTCATGATCCGTGCTCATCATTGGAATTTTTAGTCTAACTGCTTCCAAACCGGAAATCGCCATTTTCTCACGATCAGTTGGAGATAGTGGTTTGGTGTCTGAGGCAATGTTGTTGCGTTTCAAAAGACGCGTCGATTGGCGTTTGAACCATGTCTCTATCTCTTTTCGTTCAGGCACTGTACTCATGGAAGGGAGTGACAACGAAATTTTTCTAAGTCCTCGTTAAAAAAATCAGAAAAATCGATAAAAATTCGACTTTACCAATCGGTAGAGAATGTCGAGAAACGCACTTTGGACCCATAAATTTGGGATCGATTTTTGAAAAACTTTGAAAATTTTCCTAAGTCCTGCACCCCTCGAAAATCGACAAAAAATGAGGGTGAAGAAAAAATCGGAACAATGGACATCTATCAAAATTTGAGTAGTTTGGGTTAGGTCGACAAAGTTAGGACGACAGGGTTAGGA
>Ga0157363_1003270_pt1 | contig 14606 bp, 9 predicted proteins | sample AttsexASBM1_FD_111477 | JGI IMG/M metagenome (GOLD analysis project Ga0157363, IMG submission 111477) | Fungus gardens microbial communities from leaf cutter ant in Ribeirão Preto, State of São Paulo, Brazil - Atta sexdens ASBM1 | ecosystem: Host-associated > Fungi > Mycelium > Unclassified ...
ATGTATATACGCGTTTATCTTCCAGTATCTTTAGGAGCCTATACATCGCAAATGTTATAACATGCAAATAAGTTCGTAAATAGCAATAACACAAAGTACTGCATTAAAACCAGCCTTCCTGCTCCACTACTTACATGAACTGTCTACATCAATACCTGTCAGCAGCCATTCACAAAAGAGAGTTAATTAATATAACTTACAGGTAGATTGTTATTAGAAATTGAATTGTGTTGTGCCAATAAATATCGCTTTAATATACGAGTGTTATTAATTAAAACAATACGTAAGCTTTTTCATAGCTTTCAAATAATATATGTAATTATGCACAGATTGAAGACATCTTATCATCCGATAAGAATTTAAAAAAATTAAGTGTAATATAAAATTAAGTGTATTTAATATAATTGGTTTTTATATTTAAGATCATATTAAGTATAATCTTAAAATATCATAAGCCAATTACGAAGCAGTATTAGTATCTTAAGAGATTACTTAAAACATCTTGAAATAAGAATGAACTATGAATACTGGCCTTGATATATTTAGGAAAATGTAAGTTATATCTTGGAAACGTAAGAGTTATGTTTTATACATTTGACATATTACAATAATTATTTAGCAAAGGTATATTATCTTATTTCTAATATATTCTTCAATAACAAAAGAAATATGTAAGATTTATTTATATTAACAGTTACAAATACACAGTTATGAAATATTACGTAAAAAATATTCAATTAAATTCAATGAGAAATAAAAAAATCCTTTTCGACTAAATTTATACATTTTTTAATATTCAATATTTATATATAAATAATCTTACTTACTCTCTTTCTGATCGAATTCTGTTTCGATAGCTTGATCCCTGTCAGACATAGGCAATTCCATAATTTCAACAGCCACAATACTGGCAAGTGCTTCCTCTCTTGTCCATACCAGTTTATTATGTTGCAACAGTGCAATGCTGTGATCTTGCGAGGATAATAAATGACGACACGTTATCCCTTTCGTTTGCCGCGGGCAAACAGATGCCATTATGGTTGGTGATTGTACAGAAACATGAGTCAGAGTAACCGATAAATCAGATATAACTGCAGATGATAACAGATTCGTCGCTGTTATCTCTATTTTCTAAGTAAAATAAGAAAATTTATAAAAAAATTAAATTAATAAGTCTTCTCTCTAGAAACAAAGAAGAACACATGTTTTAATATTTACTCCATTTTTATATGTTGTTTCCAAAAGTATTTTCTCATTATCAACAGTGACAACATAAAGAGTTGCATCACCAGCGATGTCTCTCTGTATAGGAGTCGGAAATTCTCCAATAACTAAAATTCGCTTTCTCTGGTCGTTATCGGCATTAATAGAAATTACAGGTCCCTCTCCAAGTACAGATTCTAATTTATATGGCCCTTGGGCGCCAGCCCCAAATATTGTATTTATTGTAACTGATTGTGACTGTGCATTAGTATCGAATAGATGTACTAATAATACTACAGCTAAGGAACTGTCTCCCTTCAAACATGCTAAATATGGAGCTGCTAAAACACATCTAAATCAAAATAGAACTATTTTAAATATCAAAATGGATAATATATTTATGAAACTAATAACATACAATACAAATAAATTTCATATAAATTTCATATAAATTTGACATACAGAAGAAAAACTAATTTCAATTTAAAATTACTTACTCTGTTTCTCGACTTATAAATGGTGCAGAAACTCTCCGAGTTTTTAATTTTTCTCCAGTCTTACTGTCATAAGACGTTACTTCTACTCCACTATTGTAAATAGGTAATATATGATGCAGCGTTCCATCTTTGATATGCCATTTTACATCTTTTATCCTGAAAAACAAATTGTATCTGTCAATTATATGCTCCAAATAAATATTTAACACAATATCTCCATAGTTTTGTACAATCAGAAATATATTAATTTTGTGTTACAACAAAAAATCTTCAAGTATTTATTCCTTATTTTGTGTGTGTGTGTGTGTGTGTGCGCGCGCGCGCGCGCTTGTGTGTTACTCGACATGGTGATGATTATATGAATAAAAATACTAAACTGCTGAATTTAAGCAACCTAATTTACAACAGCACAGAGTTACAGAACTAGGTGTACAAAACATATATTATTGACTGTGCTTTGAATAAAAATGAGAAGACCTGTCAGCAGAGTACAAGCCCAATGTAGAAAACGATATAAACGGAGATGCAAGTCTGTAAAAGCAATGGATTATGTTTTATATAAATCTTCAGCATATCAAATTTTCAATTGCTTTTAAGAGATAATTAGAGGTATATCCCTAGCTTCATATAGTACACAATATTTAGAAACACAACAAATCCTTCACATTCTTTCATTATTAAAGATATTTATAAGTAATATATTTGTAGACTTTTTCTTAACATTATTAAAATACAATAGAATTTTGCAATAATATATTGTTTTAATAAATTCAATATTTTATACAAACCTGTCACTATTTGGCTCAGCTATTGGCCATTCATTAAGTATATGCCCGGTCGCCAAATCCCAGGCACGAACGATGGCAGGAACACCACCACTCACGGATATCAAGTCTCCATCCGCGACACCTCCTAAAGTTCTGATACGTCCGCCATAACCTTTTTCTAGCACTCTCCTCCATAATATTTGGCCTATTACAACATAAATATAATTAATAATACATTTATTTTATGACCTAATAAATTATATTTCTTAGTACATAACAATACTAATGGAATAATGTTTAATTTATAATATTGGCATGCACGAAAATGTGCTTAATCATTATAATTATCGTTAATGGACAAATATAAATAGCAATAAAAAGATAATTAAAGAAACTGGAAATATGAAAAGCACCATGCAAGTGCACATGTAAGTAACATGCAAAAGATAAGGAAAAAAAAAGAGACATTGTAAATACTTATATTTACCAGATTTCAGATTAAGCGCAGCAATAACGTTCTCCTCGGTGGCGACGATAATCTTCTTCGCCGTAGACACCGTATCGAAGCTGGCGAATTTAATTTTTCCGACGTAGTTCTGCCTCCTGAAAAATCCCGCGTAAATGATTAATTCATCCGGGGATGACAGACGGGAAATCGAGTATATCGGTCCTCATGATAATATTCCCACGGTGCTCTCTCTCTCTCTCTCTCTCTCTCTCTCTCTCTCTCTCTCTCTCTGTCTCACTCTCTCTGCATTATTTAGAGGTTGCTTCGATCACTTACCAATCGAATTTGCCGACTTGATCTTCGTAGAGGCACAGGGAGAGATTAAAAAGGCCGATCAGCACGATTAAGCACTGCAGGATCGGTACGTCGAGAAACCGGTTGAGGTTCCTACGGAAGGACCACGCGCACGGAGCCATGGCGATGACGAGCGCTCCGGCAAGCGCGCGAGAGAGTATCCGCGACGCAGCGCTCACCCCCTTCACACACAGTCGCTCTACGCCCAACGTTCTATGCCACTTCGTTTATGCACGTATGTATGTACGTGCCACTCACCGACCGACGTGCTACAGCGCTTATAGCATGGACGACGTTACATACGAACGCACCCCGCACCAGTCACCCCTCGCCGCGGTTTGTCCTGCCTTGTCTCCGACATCTGCCGACGTTTCATACCCCCCTTCCACGCGTGTATAGTACAGTACATCAATTCGCTGAGTCGTCGTAACAATCTTATTTATCAACTCAATGTAATTTAAATGGGGTCGATAAGTCAGACTACTACTATGATCCAACAAATTAATCTACTGCACTATACATATACACGCAACAGACGAAGATGAATAGAATCAGGTGGGCCATACCGTCTTCATCTAACACGTGGCACATCTAGGGCTGGTTAGCAATGCTGAAGTGCCCTGTGCTATTTCGATCTTTACGTGCGCAAATATACAGTGTACATTGGATGATCTCTAATAGTAAATTCAGTCACTCATACTTTAGATTAGTACACATTAAACAAATTATTTTGTTATAGAAAGTATCTAAATATACTGACAATATAATCAACTTTGACAATGAAACAGTGACATGTATATTCCGTTAAATAACATGACAATATTGTTTTTAAATATTTGTTTATATTCAATTAAATAAAATAGATAATTTGTGATCTGATGAATTCATTAATTAAATAATAGGAAAATTTATTATTTTTTATTATAAAAAATCATTATTGATTGATCGGGTTACAAGAACGGGAAAATAAGAACTTGAATTCATGATTATAGAATTGCTCGAGTTTTATGAATTTAAAATTATTATGATCAATTTGAATGTTGAATGACCGTTTCGCCTAATATAATGATAAAAATAATTAAAAAAAAAATATTTCTAAAAAATATTTCCATCGAATATTAATAAACATTTGATTTAAATGAGTTGGAAAGAGAAATCATAAAAATCTTTTATCGCAAGAAAATTATTGAAAAAAAGTTCAAGGGATAGAACTAAAGTTGTGTATCTCTTTCATAATAATAACGGAAGATGAAAAATACATATATTGATAATTTAAATACAATTAAAAATAAATGAAACCGATCGTTTTTCTAATTTCTAGACGTATTATTAAAATGTTCTATAATTTGTACATAAAAGTAAACTTTATAAAATAAAAATATTAATAAAACATAATAATTTCAAACTAAAATACAAAAAAAGTTTAAAGAATTTCTCTTAAAGATAGATTTCTCTTAAAGATAGATATATAACTTAGAACAGTATAAATTATGCTATCTTGTAATTTTATTGTATCATTTATTTGAAAAAGTTGTTTTCAAAATACATGTAAATAAAAAATAAATGCTTCCTAGTGCCATATAGAATATGCGTTTATGTAGTCATGTTACATTGCAATCGTCATTGTTAATGAATTTTTTTCCACAAGGAAAACGAGATAAATTAATTTTGAGGCCACTATTTTACCAATACGCTATCGACAGCAAAAGAGTGCATAGAAAATATATATGCAGTTGTAGAAACATATATTATTTTGTAAAATAAATTTACAAAATTAACATGAGGTATCTCATTATTGTAAATTTACAAAATTAATGTGAGGTATCTCATTGTTATAAATTTGTAAATTAGTAGGTTTAAAAAACTTTTGTAATAGTAATGGTACGCTCTCTTATGCTGTCCTGTTAGTACATAAATAACGAATTTTGTTATATATACGAAAATAGATAAATGTTTATAAATTACTCATAATTAAAGTTATATATCCTAGCACATATACATATATTTGTAATTTCTACAGAATTTCTACTCTCATCGTTTGGTTTTCTTGCATTCTATCTAAATTGACAATATTAAGTTGCATCTTTACTTTCATATCCTCTTTTCTTTCTGTATTTATTTCATGTTTCGCTTATTCACACGCTAAATTGCTCCATTTAAGGAATATATTCTGTTTACATGCAATCTGAGAGCATTATTCATGTATACAAATAAAAGTTAAAAGCAGATTCGTGATGACTAGAATATCTTTACATTTCATACATTCGTTTTTTTTTTATACTTATGTGCAATAGTCCATAATAAAAAACATAGATATCTTAAATTGTAATATATAACTTTGGTTCATAGCAATCCCTCGATGATTTCGTTAAAAAGAGGAGAGATGAGAAAGTAATTTGCATTCTACGATCTCCGTTAAATGCAAAAATTGTAAGTAGTGTAATTTAAATTACATCATGCCCAAATTAAAGCTTATCATTAGGAAGTACAGGCATCAGATATACTGTAATGTACCTATTCTGTTAGTAACATTATTATTACTATTTCAATATACAAATTCTATAATTAAATTCTATAATTAAATTTATTCAATTATCTAAAATTATAAATAATATGCCTTGTACAAAAGATGCATGCAAAATCGAAATAAAAATGACAAATATTAGATACTAAATTACCGATAATCAATTTTGAAATATGAAAGAACAAACGCGTACAAATATCTGGAAACTTGTAAAATAAGTGCACTACTTACAAAAAATGCAATTTATGCATTATAATACACAATGTATGTATTATAATACATAATTGTAATATGTTATTATGCTTAACTAATGCATTATTATACATATGCAAGAGTATACACATACATATAAAAAATTTAAACTTTCTTAAATTGCAATAAATGAAGATAAGATGCTAGATTAATCATTTAAGATGTATACTTGTAATTTAGAAGATATTCTAGCAATTTATTTTCGTAATTTTTGAAATTAGATATATAAATATATTTTACTGCTAAATAATTATATATAATTATTATATATATAAATAATTATATATGTAATTACTTAGCAATTATACTTTATTTCATATGCGTCACACAACAAATCAACAAAACAAAAAACAGACATTAGTTGCAGCAATTAATAAATGATTTTATGATAAGACCTATTGGCGCATAAAGATTTCAAGAGTAAATTAAAAGACATAAACTTGAACCAAAATTTCGAGTATGCTTCTATGCTACATTATGTACACATAAGCTGTAATATGTCTTTTGCTTTTTATAGCATTTTGAGACTAGAACAGCCGAAACGATCACTGATCGCTAAGCCTTTTTATGCAACTGTAAAATTTGTTTTTGCAAAACTAATTAATATTAATGATGGAAATTGTAATAGCAAAATCTATGCTTTTCATTGCTTCATTAAATTATTTATTTTCTTTTAAAAATAATTATTTATTTTCTTTTAATAATATAAAATTATTCTTTTAAATAATTATCCATTCTTAGTCACTCTGATATTAGATGTGTTTTTTTCGATTCAATTTCGAAATATTATGAATTATTTGGAATTATTTGTTTCAAATGTAAAGTTTAATTTCATGTTTGATATTTAATGTACAAATGGAAAGCATATGGCACAAAGGTCCTATCTTTTCTATACCCTAAGTTTTTAAATATAAAAAAATAATATGATCACAAGGATAATATCCATTTTATTGGTTTATCATTGTGAGTTTTTAGAGAGCATTTATATCTGTATCAATAAAACCCGATTTTTTTTTTAGTAAAACATAAATAGAAAAAACCTATTTAAAAAAAGTACAATCGCAATTAATCGATTAATAAAATAATGAATTAGAGACAATGATATGAGCTTAACTTTATAGCAATACTTATTTGTACAAGATATCTATCTTCCTAAATCATCATACTAGTTTTTCCGTAATTTTTATGTAAACAAATTTCATACAAATAAATGGAAGAAAGTGAAATATACTATGGTATTTAAGAAAATACATTGTGCTATATTTATATATTTCAATTTAGGTGGACTTTGCATTGCTGTATTTGTTATCAGCGTTTTGTGTTATTATCAACTGTTATACATTTCTTTTGATTATTATTTTTATAAAGAATATTCAGATTATGTGAATTCGAATAATATTAATAAATCAAATTGCATCAAAAATTTGCAAAAATTTGTATAATATTAAAATCCTGTTACAAGCACAAACAGAAAACATTACATTAATAAAATAAAAAATTATATTTTTCAACTCCTGCAATACACATATAAAATCATATTAAGATATTTTTCGTTTTTAATTTATCAAAATAAAATAAATATTGAAACACATACGCAATACATTTTTAAGTAGCGCAGCGTAACTACTTTATAATTTCACAGTGTTGGTCCGACCATCCGCCCATCTATCCTTTCGTCTATCTGCAAAATTTCTAAAAAATAACTTAACTTGTTCAAACTCATTTTCGGCAATAGATACCTGATACAAAAACTTTAGCTCCACCGAGGCAAAATATGAATTCATAAAAAAGTCAAAGATCAAAGTCAATGAGATTTTTTAATATAGAGCAAATATCAAACGATTTAATTTTTTCAAATTCTGATTTTTCGCTGCACTACTTCATTACATCCGTTACAACGGTTTATTACTCTTTTTAACACACAGACATGTTACAATTTTAAATAACAAATATTTCGTGTGCATCGCTATCAAATTCAATTGTGTAATTATTACACAAGATTATCGATTTTTTTTTCTCTAATAATATTAGGAATATTATGAAATTTTCGTGTTAGTTTGTGGCAGTATTCTGTATGCATACCATATATTTCTTATTGGAAGTATTAATAAAAATAAAAATGTCAAATGCCCGGAAAAAATGGAAAGACAAACATGCTGCTTCTAAAGAATCATTACACATTCCAATTTTTCTAATTATTTTTTTTTAATCTCTTTATTTGTTAGTAAAATATATATATATATATATATATATTGTCTAAAACTGATTGATTAAAAGTGCTTGTAAAATTTGATTTTTTGTTGCTATGGCACTGCATGTTTAAATGATTCTACAATGCTAGTTTAGTTTTTCTCGTAAAACTTTTCAGCATGTGATTGTTATGACAGCTACCTCGATTCATATGTACTAAAATCAATGTTCCTACTATTGTAAATGTAAAAAAGTCAAAAATCTGGCAGCCCTGATAAGTAAAGCTTCGGTACTTAATGCTTTTAATCATCACAGCACATTTACACTGTATTCGATTTGCAGGACTGCAATATTAATTAACAGAGATTCTCTTATAGAAAAAAAAAAAAGTTATGAGCGGTTTTCCACTAAATTATTGACTGTACGTTACTATGGTCACACATCTTTTTATCATTATGCAAATATATGTAAATGCAAGTTTAAGGAAAGACATCTGCAAGCTGTAATTTGTAAACTTCCTCCCCTGCAAATGCTGCTAAATATTTATTCTATCCTTCTTTTTTCTCTTACTTTCTCGTTGTCTAAACTTTCTGGTCATGAAGTAACATCACGACTCACATTGAGACCAGTAAGTTTTAAATTGTACTCTTTCCATAATATGATAATATTATAGCTGCCAGAGAATAATTCGTTAAAATGCATGTACTATTCATCTTCTCTTTAAAACATTCATATTTTTTCTTTGCATGATCAAATTCATTTTGATCTGTTGCTTTATTATACGTGTATACCTATGAATCCCTTCAATTCCTTCCATCGTTTATAACATAATGCATCTTCTTTGTCGACGTTTTTGTGGTTCAGGTCTTAAAACGGCGCGTACTGCCTCGTCAAATACCTGCTTTAATCCACGTTGCGTGAGCGCAGAACACTCCATATATTTTACCGCACGAATCTATAATAAACATTATATTATTAATATTGAATTATTCTGAATTAAGTACATAAAAAGGTAGAAAGATATAACAAAAATTATATATACACACAAAGTAGGAAACAATTTGTTTCTACATACCTTGTTTGCCAATTTCTGTCCCTGCTCACGTTTAATAGCACTAAGGCCCTGTTCAGCTAAGGCAGTAAGCGTTTCACGATCATCTCGTAAGTCTATTTTAGTTCCAACGAGTATCATTGGTGCATCTGGGCAGTGGTGTTTTATTTCAGGGTACCATTTACTGGTAACATTTTCGAATGATGAAGGGCTCGTTACTGAGAAACAAATGAGAAATACATCTGTCTGAGGATAGGAGAGAGGACGCAATCTGTCATAATCTTCTTGCCCTGCTGTGTCCCATAGCCCTAAACTAACTGGAATACCATCGACAACCATTGGTGCAGAATAGTTGTCAAACCTATTAAATATAACCCAGACATTAGAGATTTAACATATATTCAATGTTACATTTTTCAATTTGCTTTTAATTTGTTCATTACTATTTATTAAGCGTCTTACTCAATATTTCAATATCAATTAAAAATAAAAAGAAATTTTATTTGCTTGTATCTTAACTGTAATGAGCCATGTGAATCAATAAAGATATTGCTGAATAAAATGAAGCTCAACAAAAATAGATTTGTCAGAATCTAAAGGACAGGAAATAACCAAAAAATGACTGGAAATGAATTACTTCCTGTACATAGCAGTTAGGTATCTTCTGCTCTGTTACTATTATTAGCCACTTCATTTGATTGGTCTAAGAAAGAGAAACTAAGGCAAAAACCATGCTATAAAATTCCTTTAATGGGTTATGTTGAAGCAGAAGATTTTTCAGTAGAGAGAACAGACATACAATCTTAACATAGAGATATACTTACACGGTAGGTACATACTCTCCAGGAAAACTGTCTGTTGTATACGATATCAACATACAGGTCTTTCCTACTGTTCCATCTCCTACCACTACACATTTTATTGGTCTACCTGAGCTCATGATTTATTATCTACAAAAAGATACATAAATATCATTAGCGTCAATACAGAATCTAATTATTTAACAATGTTCAATCCATCATATCATATTTAAATATTTCATTATATTGAGTTCTGATTATATTGATGTCACATATGTAGCAATATGTTACACTGACGTTATTAATAAAATGAAAAATATGAATAACAATTTCAGTCAGCGATTTTCAAGATGTACACAACACCCATGATTCACAATTAAAAATACAATAAATACAAATTAAAAAATACAATAAATACATATAATAAATATACAGAGAATCAATATACACGCGATATACTTAATACAAAATTCCGTCCTTAATTTACATAATCTATATTCAATAAGAGACGCAAAAGACAAGTGTGATGGCAATCGCATAAATCCAACAAATACAAAGCGCTAATTTTTCATTAGGAACCGCCTGCAATGTCTACGAGAATTCATGATAGATCCACTTTCACTTCGTCTCGCGTGATCGGAGCGCGGATAATCCCGGAAGCGGTTTCATATGAGATTCGAGCGCGCTCCTACCGAAGGGCTCGCCCTAGGAGTTGCACGCGCGCGGCAAATAAACAAGGCTGGGCCGGTCAAACGAAAATCCGCACTCACCGTGTGGCACGAAGGGAAGAGGGTGGGTTTCCGCTTATATCTGTCTAGAAATCGTCGTGCGCGACGATTGAGGGTGCGAGCTTGCGTGCGCGCGGCCGTGCGTTGCGTCTCAAAAAATCACAAAAGCGGGTGCCATGACAGTGTGTCGCGGTTTTTCAGGGGACTTAGACTGAAACGAACCGGCTGACTGTTCGCACCAGCTCGCACAGTGACAGATGTTCAACGGTCGCCTCACACTCCCGCCTTCCGCCGTCCTTCCTACCCCACCTTTCCACGAAGCTTATTGTTCGGGGAAGTGACAGACCGCAATATTGTCCTTGCGAGCGGTGCACATCGCGTCTGCGGAGGTTAAAAACCCGTCTCGAAGAGTTCTCGTGAAAGTGTGTTCACGGCACGCGTGTACACAGATCGACCAATCGGAGGTACCAGCGCGAGGGACGCATGGAAGAATCGACCAATGACTATATTCGACTTAAGGGACGAATGATTCCGTGACATCGCCTTGGGCTGCGTTCATCGAGTTTTCATTCAGTCATTCATTTTTATCTGAATTATTCGCGAGATTCTTCACGAATACTATTGGTTTGTTCCTTGCGGTTGAATTTTTTTTTCTCTCCCTCGTCTGCCTCTTGCTGCGATAATTCTTTCTTGTTTCTGTCATTTTTGCGGAATCAAGCCTATATTTTTGTGAATGATTTTAAGGAGAGATTTTAAGCCTAGATTAAATATCTATTCCTTTATAGTAAATATCTATTCTATTTTCTTATTCTATTTTCTGTAGGTATGTAATTTTGGATATATTTGTTTAAAAAATATAATTGTGCAGTTACATGATCAGATCTAAGAAGCTTCAAGTGGAGAATGATAAATATTCTTGTGGATAGAAAAATAAAAATCGATTTAAAGAAAAACAAAACTCAAGATAAAATGATATAGAGTACCTTGGAGAATAAAAGTTTAAATAACGAATATATTGCAAGAGCGCCTAGTTTCAGACAAAAACACTGATTCATCAACAAATCTCAGATATTCTGAAGGAATCATGAATGTGATGGATGTTGTGTATCTCATTTCTTCACGAAATAACACTTTTATCTGGAATGCCGATGGTAAATAGCATTACTATGTCAATATACATAATTATCTATTATAATTTATTTAATTTTATGTCTGTTTTTATTAGATTGGTTGAAGCTTCGACGGGATCACAGAATAATCGGCGAATTAATAGGTTCTTTTCCAAAATTAACTAGACAAGAAATATTTTTAGGTCTCCCATTGCTTTTATTGCCAGAAGAAGTTACTCTATTGCTTGAAAAGAAAATCGCTTGTCTCATAGAATGTACGAGTCTAAAGACACAGCCAGATGAATCATTAAATCAAAGATTTCAGGAGTACAGAGATAAATTGTTTCTGGAGCAAGGAAACTGTCTAAAAGACAACAGAAAAAAACAGGTAGTCACTTGTATAGATATTTATATTTAAAGGACTATAAGGATTTTGTAATAGAATGGTATATGATAAATATTTCTTTTAGATTACCTCTGTGATGGACAAGATTATAGAAGGAAAAAAACGCAAGCTGTTAGGCTTGCACACAAGCAAAAAGAATATGAGGAAACCATTGGATAAAAAAATGCAGGAAGCCTTGAATAATATTGAAATCGATTCTGAAAGTTTGCTTGAAGAAGAATTGGCTAAGTTGCCCAAACTGAAAAAAAGTGATGCACTCATTCAAATACATACAGGTACAAAAAATTTAATCATTTAGTAATTTAATCATACATTGTTCATGACCTGAATTGTTCATTTACTTGTATGTTAGCATATCCATGGTCTAATAAAGATGATGTAAAAATAGTAAAATGGAAATATCCGCTTACATCTGATCAGCAACTTAAGTATAAGGTATATAAAGATCTTTGGGAGAGGCAATATTACATTACCAGTGGAGAAAAATTCGGTGGCGATTTTCTGGTATATCCAGGTACAATTTGTTCCATTATAATTCTAAAGTCTGAGGTATAATTGAAAAGCAGGCAATAGGAACAAGGAATAACAGAGTTCAATCTATTCAAAAACGTGTATTCTGCTATTTCTAACTGTTCTCTGTGTTTGTCTTAGAGTTAATGTGCAAACTGCACATTATAAATCTTTTTGTTCACAGGTGATCCAATAATGTTTCATTCACAATATATCGTACAATGTAAACGTGCGAACGAAGAAATACCTATCACGGATGTTATTGCTCAGTGCAGACTCAGTTGTCATGTTAGAAAAACATTGGTGTTTGCTACGTATCACGAAGAGAAAGATATAGTGAAATATCAATCTTTTCAGTGGACAGAATGTAATGCATTAGAAGACAGCTGATATAACATTTTATTTAAAAATATTTATATTTTGTTGACGTTATTTTCATTGTTTTTTTTTTCGAGATGTGATTTTTGTAGAGATGTTTACATATAATGCATGTTTCATAAAATTGTGAAATGTGCATTACTTACAGGTTCAAGAAAAATTAATTCTAATTATATTTCAACTTGGAAACTTTTATCATAAATTGTTAGTAGAAATTAATCAATTAGAGAGTTAGTAGAGAATAATCAATTTTGTATGATATCCACATTTATAGTCAACACACAGCATTACAACATATTTATTAAACATATTTATTAAGAGTTTAAGACATTCAAAAAATTGTTTTTACATGTTTCCTATACATATTTATTTAGATTGTGTCTATTAATTTGAATCTATTATGCTGGGGCTTAGGAATAATATTAAAGTGTTTCTTATATATAACTTGATTTTCACGACCAGCATAATTTAATTTAACCCAAGGGTGCTTCCAGTTGAGATCAACTTTCTCACAAGTTACTACCACTTTGCCTGGTTCTAAGGCAAATAAGGATCTGTCTCTTGATAAACCAACCTATATAATAAAAAATATATATAAAATGATAGAAAGAAAATTTATAAAGTTAAAAGCATAGTAATTAACTAGCACAGTAATAAGCTTACATTAAGACCTGGATGGAATCTGAGGTTTCGCTGTGTAACCAATAATCTGCCCGCGTATGTGTAACCCCCATCCTGTATTTTCCATCCTCTATGTTTTGGTCTGGGATGGCCACTCTTGTTGCAGGTGCTAGTACTACTTTTCTTTGAAGCATATCTGACACATACTTTCACTAAATAAAAGAAATAATTTTCATTAATCTTAATATGTAAACAAGCAAAATCTTAGTAATACAGTTTGTGAAAAATTTGATAGAATAGATATAAATAAGCATCAATTATATTCATCCTAAGCTCATTACTCAGTCTCAGTGCAATCTCAACAAAATTTAGGTTGTCTGCAGAAATCAAACAGATCAATCATTTTGTCAATCAATTGTTTAAATAATATATTTTATTTGAAAAATAAGAGATGCTTGATTTATACATTTAAGCAATTACAGGCTGCTAGATTTGAGTCTTGTGTTCACAATGCTAGAAATCGCTGAGATATCAGACAGAAAACAAATTAACAAATGACCAGGGTTAGAAGTTAGGTAGTGCTAAGTTAAAAAGATAAAAGTTAAGTTAAAAAGTTAATTAATTTTAACTTAATTTACATTTTAAACTCTTAAGTTACATTTTAGACTCTTAACTTTTTAACTTAATTTAGTTACATTTTATCAATAATTATTAACTTTTAATTTGATTTTTTTAAAGTCAATCCTTAGATACAATGCAAGAGAGAAT
>Ga0157363_1003271_pt1 | contig 14604 bp, 5 predicted proteins | sample AttsexASBM1_FD_111477 | JGI IMG/M metagenome (GOLD analysis project Ga0157363, IMG submission 111477) | Fungus gardens microbial communities from leaf cutter ant in Ribeirão Preto, State of São Paulo, Brazil - Atta sexdens ASBM1 | ecosystem: Host-associated > Fungi > Mycelium > Unclassified ...
TTATATATATATACATATAATTACAGATATTATAACAGATAGAAATTTTAACTTACCATTTTTCGCTATAATGACCGCTGAGTACCTGCAATTATTCTTGTATTTCACTTTGTAAATGTCTTTATTTACAGTAACATTAGACAACGGCATACGTAATATATGCTATCTTCAAATTTTACTAAAGCGAATATTGGAATGTGAACCATAAGAATTTATGAAAATAGTACTTAATATGTAAATTGAAAGGCAAGAATTAAACGTAAATAACAGATATAATTATATATATCATGTGTCCTGTATCTAATGACTGATTCTACTTCAATTAAATCAGTTAAGCATAATCACTGATGAGATATTATTAAAGATACTATTAAAGATCGACCTTCTCATAGTGGAATGTGGAATCAGTGGAATCTGATTCCACCATGAACATTCTTACGGGAAATTAGCCGTCGGTGGAAAATTCCGTGAATTAACGCCCTCAATAATGTTGCGGCCAGAGTAGGAAACAAAATGAAAGAAGTATTGATAAGAAGCTATTGCTATGTATTATTATTCAATAAAAAATTTGTACATACAGCAATAGTAAAATCTGTAAAAATTGTGAAAGTATATAATAATTTATCGTAAAGTTATTAAACAGTAAAGAAATTAATGGGATTTGGATTTAAAAAATAAATATACTGAACAAAATTAAAAGATAAATATTGACAAAAGGGGACCCAGCCTCAATGATTTTAATCTTGATGTATATTGTCAAGATCTTTGAGTCTGGATCCCCTTTTGTCAATATTTATCAAAAGTTCACTTATTCTATCCCTCAAAAAAAGATAAATTTTAAGATAATTTCTCTCTCTCATCAAAAATTATCGTAGATGTCTAAAAAAGCATTTTATAATTGGAATTAATTTCTATTATTCAGATATGTAAGGAACATATAGTATTTGTAAAGAAGATCTTAGTTGATGTTCCTTTTTGTTTATTGATAATATTGATAATTGAATATTTATTAATTAAATTAATTCAGAATTATTACCGCGATCTTCCAAAACATTAATCACAAATTTAATAAGTTAAAACATTTATTGAAGAAAATATCATTGGACATTATTAGTATTATTTTACATGTAAAATCTCTCTGTGAAATAAGAATTCTGTTACGTATATCGAACATGTAAATCTAAAATTATTGTTTGCTTACCGATTCTTATTTTTTTGTTCTTTATTTTAAATAATTAAACCTCTGGAACGTTCTCTGAAAAAAACGTTTTGAAGAGAATATTAATTTTTATTTTATATCAATTTCTGATATGGTGATCTTAATTGCATTTAAAGGTATCTTTACATGGCAGCGTCAGCATCTATCAGAGCATCTCGTCAGAGCATGCGCAGTGATATGTTTAATAATTTTACTGTAATTGAATTTAATGTACGAGATATACTAATAGTGGAATCTATAGTTTACACTGTTTAATATAAATAAATATAAATCTTAAGCATTATATGTTAGGATAGTAATGTATATCAAAACATAACCTCTCATAATTTATCATTTTGCGTTAAGAAGCTGCGCAAAAGATTATTATGCAGGAGTTTGGAGATTCAAATTTCTGCGCAGTAATCAGCAGTAATCTTCTGCGCAGATGCTTAACGCTCGACACTTGCATGTAATGACACCTTAAGAGAACTGCCATAATATCGGAATGTCAGATGCCTCACGCAGAATGAGGTGAGACGCGTGATGAAGTGCGAATGTAAAGTTGAACGGAAGTATGACACGCTACATGATATGTTTACATTTTACAAGGTATACTTTATTAATTGCAATTACATATATGCGTTTGCATTTTTTTTTTGCTCCATATGCAAATTACTTACACAAATGCTCCATAAAAGGAAAAAAGAAAAGAATGTACCGACGATTTTCGCATAGCCTCTCTATTTGCGTGACGTAATATGGATATATATACAGGATGTCTGGTAAGTTTTGACAAAGCACTCGTGTGTAGATAGAACAGACTAAATTGAGTCGAAAAGTCTTCTACCATTTTGTAATAATTAACAAGATATTAATTATTAAAAATCGCTGAATATTGATTTTCAATAATTTTTTACTCAAATATTATCAACTTTATAGAAAAACAGAAAGAGACAAAAATTGTTTATTTTTTTCTTATAAAGTTTTAAGAATTTTTTCAGAATTTTTAAATACGTATTTTCTCATGTTGGTACAAATAGTTGTCAATAAGAAAATGCAATACTAAAAAGTTGATAAAAAATTCTGAAAAAATTCTTAGAGCTCTGTGAGAAAAAATAAACAATTTTTGTTTTTTATAAAGTTCTCGCTATTTTTCTGTAATTGATAACATTTGAGTAAAAAATTATTGAAGACCAATATTCTGCAATTTTTAATAATTAATATTTTGTTAAATATTTAATATCTTACGAAAATTGCAAAATGGTAAAAGACTTTTCGACTCGTCCGCTCTATCTATTCACGAACATTTGGTTAAAACTTACCAGATACACTGTATGTATATATATATATTTTTTTTTTTTCATTTATTTATGTATTTATGTATATGCGTGAATCCATAAGAAATACTTAATCATTATCGATATTCATAATCTACATTGTCATGATCATGGTCGATGTCGCATTTAAGCACTGATCGACTGTTTTTTCTCTTATTTCTTTCTCTTTTTTTCTTCTTTTTCTTCTTCTTCATGCGATGTGTAACACTAATCTAGATCACAGTCGTTTCCACTTTGCAGTCGAGTAAAGAGATGCGATTAATGCTCCGATGAATGAGGGTGAATGAGGGAAAGGAAGAAAGAGAAAAAGAGAGAAAGAGAAGAAAAAGAATGTGTGAGCGAGAAAGAGAGAGTGAGATAGGCGATGGTTATCATTGATATCGTTCATTTTATTTCTGAAGCAAACAATCTTCCCCTTTTTCTTTCTTCTCTTTCTTCGCGAGTTCGAAAACTGGCAAGATAATGACAAAAATCTGAAATCGCGCTTTGCTTATTTACAATGAAACTCGTGTTCTCTTTAAATAATCTTTTCTTTTCTCTCCGGGTGAGAATAAATGGAACTGAAGGAGATTCGATTGCTGTTGATTGCTGTCCGAAATGAAGAAGGAAAAAAGATGAAAAAGAGAGTTAATCTTGTTATATTTCTTTCCACATCTCTTTACATTTCGAATTTAAATCAAAATCGAATCTTTTCTAAATCCATCTTCTCCTTATAAGATTTTTTCTTTTTGGCTGTTTTTCTTATACAATGACGATGCTTCGATGAGGATGCTGGCGCGTGTTACATGCGTATGTAAGTAATGCCATTATTTACAGAAAATGCGCACATTCACACCACGTTTACCTTCCATTCTACATCCACTTTATTATGTAGGCGACAAACGATGAGAGCGAGTGATTTCTGTTCTCTTTTCTTTTCGTCGTGAAAAACATATGACGGGATGATACCGATAGTATGCCGATCAATCGAGCCGATTATTGAGAAGGAAATAAAAAAACTGTCGGAATATATATTTTTTTCTGTATCTTGTTTTGCTTTTTTTGTCGAAATTTTTATTAACGAGAGAACAACAGTTGAGTAAAAGTTAAATCGACTAGAACATTGATTAGAGTAAAAAGACCATCTCTTCAGTTTTAAATAAAGTTACAGTTTTAACATAAAATATAAAAAAATAGGTGGGAAGGAATAAAAAAAATGAAATAAGAAAGAGAAAGGAATAGCAAAGAAAAGAAAATCTGGTGGAAAAAAAAACAAAGAACGAGAATTAAAGAAAGACAGAGAGACAAGTGAAGAGAGCTGGCGACAAAAGTGTTCGTATCGAAGTTCGATCGGTGAAGTATCACCATTGACGGAATAAACAACAGAGACGGATAGGTCGAGATAAAATTGGTAGATAAATAGGTAGAAGATAGATAGATAGACAGACAGACAGACAGAAAGAATGAGAGAGATCATTTTTGTAACTGTCCTAATCTAATTAGTCGTAGAGTATAGGAGAATTATCAATAATAAGAATAATCATGATAATCATAATAATTCTAACGTCGTTAGTATCGATAAATATAATAGTTTAGCTTTTTCTATTTTTATATAACGTTCCAAATTTCCCGCTTTGTTTCTTTTTTTTCGATTTCGTTCTTTTTCACCTACTTTTGCTTCCTTAAAACTAAAAACGAGTCCTAGCACACGTTCGTTTTCGTAAAATCTCATCACATTTACAACGGCAATTATCGTGTTTCGGTATATGTAAGGCCGCGTTTATTTAATCAATATCAATATCGTCACACTAATAAATCATGCAATTACGTCGCTTCAAGCAACTATTAATCACGCGCTCATCGTGCTTCTGAACTATCCTTGTTTTCTCTTATATTCTTTCCCTTTCCGATACAACATAAAATAAAATATTGTAATCTTCAATAGTAAAAATCAAGTTTAAATTAGTATAAAATCAGCTTTAATCAAAATTAAATTAAGTTGTGTTATCTATCCACATAATCGAAAGTTATCTTGTTAATTTTTAGTAACTAAAAATATTTTAACACTGATAATCTGTTTTCAAGTTGGATTTCTTCATATCTGTGTTTGAAAAAAAACTGATTCAATAAATTTTGGCTTAGTACAAGGAAAAATTCCGAAACGTGATAAAAGCACATCGAGCACTGATGCATTTCGCGTATCTCGATTTAAAAAAGAATACATTAACAAATCAAAAATCGAATGCAAAGATGTAGCTTTCATTCAACGCCGTACGCATTTTTCTTTTCTCGGTGGAAGATTCACCGAAAATATGTAACAATAGGAGAAAGTCGTGTAGTACTGGCCACTCTAAGTTTCTGTAGAACTTAGGCCAGACTTAATAAAAATTTAAAAAAAAATTATTTGTAATTCAAATTACACTTAGTAAAAGGAAGGAAGGAAAGGAAGAAAATTATTTTACCTAAAAAAAAATTAATAATTAACAAAAAGGAACAGATTAGAATTTGAGGTTGGGGCAAAAGTGTTATCTAGTATCGGTCCGCTATAAAATTCAACAGATTTTTAGGCAAAAATGACTAATAATACAGCGCCAAGTCATTTCAATTTTTGAAAAAAATTTAGAAAATTTTACATTGTAAATTATTAAAATTATATATATCACATATGAAATATATGTTTTCCTTGTAAATTATAATTGTTTAAAAAATCACATGCATATTTGTACCTCAGTCAGAAATAATAATCAGAAATCAATATCGAGTCGTCGTCAATTCAATTTTATTATCACTGATTGAGATGTTCGTACGTACATCTGTTCGTACGTACGTAATCAATATATAAAATAGTAGGGCGCATCCTACCGTGTACGTATAGCGCTATTATCTAAGGGGATAAATGAAAATTAGCTTTGGCCGATATTTATCTATATATAAGTTGGCCGATATTACACGACTTTCCGCTACATATAGAGATTAAAAAAATTCTAATAGAGTACAATTATCTCATCCTTTAGCAAACTAACATGCATTGTTAAATTCTAATACAAAAGAGGAAAAGAGAAATTTAGAGAAAGAGAGAGAGAGAGAGAGAGAGAGAGAGAGAGAGGATAGAGAGATAATTGAGAGAGAATAAGGGAGCTCGTTTTTCGTCACTCTACTTTGTAAACATGCGATGCATCAAAAAATATTTTGTCAAGTTCGAAAGTTGACGATGAAAAGCATAACATCGTCCTTAAGAATTTTCTTTTGCTGCGCGCTGAAACAGGCTTTCAACTTTCAAGCCAATATTTTTTGCGAATATCTTTGAATACGATCTCTTGCTTTTGTTCCTAAGCGCATGACAGAACGATCCTCTTAGCCCGAATCCTGACAATAGAGCTTTGATACCGAACGCTGAAAAATAGGTGATAAGGATAAATTTTACCCCCACGCTGAAAAATAGGTGATAGGGATAAATTTTACCCCCACAATTGACTTTTCACTGTCAGTGTTCAATGTCAATCAGTGTTCAATGTCAAAGCATTCTTGTCCAGGTCATTCAGGCTAAATCCGTTGGATTTCCATGCTGCGCTTTCGCGCGAGCTGTCTCTCTGTTATTTTGTACCATAATAAATTTACTACTCCCCTTTAGCCATCGCTAAAGTATATACAAACGAATGGTAAATCCCTCGCCTCGCGTTCGCGCGACTACCGTTTTGTAGTGTTTCTTCTCTTCCTCCTCGTACATTTAATTTTTACTGCCTTACTCATCGAAGTAGGATGAAAAATGTGTCGCTAATCAAACAGTGAAAAATCGATACTAAATAAACTATTTGGCATAATCTATGTTTGTCTTAAATTTAATTTTATATATATATATATATATATATATATATATATATGTACATGTATATACACTCCAAGCCAAAAATTTGGAAACACTTTAAAAATTTAACATTTTGAGATTAATTATTTATTCAAATATCTATAACAGTATAAATCTTTAGATTATATGATTATATATGTTTATATATATTTATATATGAAACATTTTTTTCCTGGGATATATATTGTTTAAAAACACACATTGTTGTCAAAAGAAAAATGTCAATTTTTTAGGAAATGTTTTCAAATTTTTAGCCTGTAGGTAGTGTGTGTATACATGTAAGGTGTCACTTTTTAAGAAATTTATATATTCTTACTTCAATATCCCGTAATTCCGAAATTATTCGAAGTCAGACATATGTTTATTAGATTTTCGACTTGTTTTCATATATATTAAAGTCGCTGTAGTAGTTTCGGCACTGCGTATATATATATATATATATATAAACCACATAAATTGTTCGAATCTAATCTGTGAAAAAAAATTATACATTTTATCCCAAATATGAATTTTGGTTGTAAATTAACTTTATATCTTTGTTAAATTTATTATATCATTTTCTCGCTTCTTATAATTCATCGTTTTAAAATTATTTTACGTAAATAGCGTAAATGCTTCTTAGAATCTGAGGTAGACAGAGAAAGCTCAAAGAGTTTGATATGAATGAACGATCAGAGTATAACCTAAGAGAGATGAGGGCCTTTTTCCTGTAACTGCAAAATGTTCCCACGCATTACTGTCCTGTGAAGAAGTAGAATTATTGATGTAATTGTTATAAATTATACAACATATTCATTTTTTTTGTGATGCTCCTGATGGAAATAAATGCTGGATAAATTGCTGAAATCATTGAAATTTCTATCAATTTGATCGATTTTAATAATTTTAACAATTTCAGCGATTTATTTCCATCAAGAGCACCTCAAAAAATGGATATTGTTGTGTAGTTTACATCCACTTCTGCAGAGGACAATAGTGCGCGGGAGCATTTTGCGGTTACAGGAAATAGGTCCCTCATATCCTCCGTCAGGTTTCTCTCTGGTTAGGATTTGTCTCACGCGTTGAAAAGCAAAAATGTACAAACTAATTTAATGGATGAGATTGCTGTAATTCAAGATAGAATAAAGATTTTTATAGGGATGTACATTTTTCATCCTGCTTCGGTATTATACTTTCGCGTTTGATGCACTTTCAAGAGTTCATATATCAAGCTGAATAAAAATATCCATTGATATATGAATGTTATATCGTGAGGTTTTGAAAATATATATGTATATGCATCTCGTAATCGAGAGACAAGGCTTTCTTGCAATATAAACATACATAACACTTGTTTTTTCACAGGATATTAGTCATATCGACATGTCATTGACGACAATAACGAGAAAAAATAAAGCTCTCTAAAGAAGATATATTCCTTTCATCACGATTAAAATGTAGATTGAAAGTATTTCATCGAATAACTTGTTATCGAGCCATTCTAAGAGCCACTCTCAATAGCAACTTTCGACAATAAACTTTTGTAGTAAATACGATCAGAATTGCTCCCAAATTTGTGATCATTTCAGAAAGTTTCACATGTATTAAGAATTACTCTTAAGAATAAAAAAATATCAAATAAATGCATATAATAATGTGCATTTGGTGCATATTGACGAATTTTACTTTGCAGAATATTAATAGTCCCATACAGTTCTTATATAAAAAGAATTCTTCTCTTATCGTTGGATAAATAAGAATTTTAACGTTATCTGTTAACAAACTGAGTGCGACTCTCGCTACAAAAATTCCTCACTTGCTCGCATTTACTTTCTGCTTGCAAATAAAGAATCACGATTATAGACCGCGGACGATACGCTAATACATATCGATATTGACTACACATTTATATGCATATTGTAACTTATTGTTAGCTGTAAATTAGCATAAATATAACATAGATGAAAAATAACGTGCTATTACGGTCACTGCTTCTGATGGTGACCATTCGATTACAAATTAGCATGCTTATATGTATACAAACACAGAGATTGGAAGTAATGTATTACTTGTAATGTTATGATCGCGTTATAATTTTTTCAATAACAAATGGGCAATGTTACATTTAAGAAAATGTGAAGAAATTTAAGTTTGACAATAATACGATTAATAATATGTAGAGGAAAGTCGCCTATATCATACCCTTTAAGATTAAACAGAAATTGTAACAAAAAGACTGAAGAGATTAAAATATTTCTTTATTTATACCAAACTTTGATTTACTGATAATAAAACAAAATATTTTTACGAAAATAAACATTAAAATAATGTTTAAATTAAATTTTTTAAAATAAATTTTTTAAATTAAATTTTTTAAAAAAGTATCTTTCGATACGATTTTATAGAGAGATTTTCCGTTCAAGTCGAGCGAATGGTCGTCCAGCAGATAATAGTGATCACATCTAATATTGAAAAAGCATTGCCTCATTGGTTGCAAAATTAATTCGGTAAGCAGCTTTGTCAGTCGTTTCTCCTTCCCTGCTTTTTCATTTCTATATTTCCAGGATTTTCTGCGTTTCCACTATCGTGATCCATATTAAAATAACGTTGCAATCGACCCGAGAATTTTTTCCAGCCTACGCGAAATACATGCCCGTACTCTTATCCTCTGATAACTAAATCCGCAAAAATAATTCGCGCGTACACAGACTAGATAAGAAAATCTGCATTCTGCGCTCTGACAATTCAGCTAATATATATTAACGACGTTAGCCTGTCGCATGCAGACCATGACAGAATATATGAATACCTCATAATTACACGTTGCATATATGCATGTATGTTTATATACATATACCTTTGTAATATGATCAGATCTACGCATTTATATTCTATATCGTACGCATTCTCGTACAATCAGCCTTTCCGAATATATTTCAACTATATTTCCACTATTACCTGAGATTAAACATAAATGATAATCAGTTAATTAAAACGAGCCCACAACGAGTTGGCATAATTCTCAACGCGTGTTGTTACGTCTAATATGCATTGTTATCTCAAATTCGAAAGTTATGACTAAGTAAATATATTAACAATTAGTTTCTTGACCGTGATTAGTCAGTAAGTAATTTTGTAGCTCCGCGCATTGAATGTCGCGGCGAACGGCCGGAACCCTCTCTCTCGAAGAGAAATCTGCTAAACGATAAAAGCCAAACTGATCCGATCGATTGCATCGTTTAATCGTATCATTCGTTTATGTGGACAAAATTCTAGATCATCATACTGCCTATAGGGTACTGTCTACGCCTTTAAAAGCCTCCCTGTTCACATCCCCTTATTTAGACAAAGGAGTGTACTAATCGAATGTAAGGTTTACTGGCAGAGTGCTAGAAACAATAACTAGAACCAATTACTGGCTGAGCCGAATTTTGTAGAAAGACCACCGATGCCCTTGCCAAACATACTACCGACTTTGCCAACAACGTTCGATGTAACGTTGCTCAAATTGGCCACGTAATTCGCGTCTTCCGTTATCGTCTCAACGATCGTCACTTTTGTCTTAGGTCTCTCCACCTCGTCATCATTGCCATTCTCTGAAAGCCCTCTGCAATGTAAAAAAAGCTCAATTAATTTGTCTAGTTGTAGTAGCGAAATACTTTTATCTGCTCATTAAAAATTTCCTCATTTTAATTAGCAAAAATTAAATGCAACTGACAATGAGAGTAGAATTGTAAATTCTAATTTTTACACACTTATGTTTTAGAAGGATAAATAAAAATTTATGACTACAGAAAAAAATTATCTATTTTCACAAAATGTATTTTTTAATATTCTCCATTTGCGCACCCTCTTCGTCATGTATTTAATGTTAAAAATTAAAAGATCTTACTCTTCGTTCTGAGCGCTCATGGTTAAGGCACAAGTTGCTTCTTCCGTTTTCATCCTCTTGTCTATAGTCTGATATGTCTTCGTGTTAAGTTTTTCCTCCATGACACCCTGGAGCTCAAAGTCCGAGTAGATCTTCTTCACGATATGAGCTAGGCAGGTACATTGATACAAATGCAGGCTATGATCAAGTCTTTCAGACAACCAATTACATAGCATTTGTATCTGTGCCGTGTACCATTGCTACAATATAAATCAAAGTAATTCGACGAAATCTTCAATAACACGAATGTACTCAAAATTGTTCCAATTTCTTTCTAAATTCAAAATTGAAGAATTTCTTACAAAAACTAAATAAGTCTATTTTTCAAAAAATCTAAATTATAGCATCAAATCAGTTCCAATTCTTTATTAATAATATCATATCGTGAATAGTTTTATTCCGGTAAACCTCACATAGGAAACGAAAAATGTAAGAGTTTCCTACCTAAGTAACAAAGGATGTTTTTATCAAGTTTTAATTTGTAAAATTTTATAAATTTTATAAATTTTATAAATTTTATAAATTTTATAGTGAAAAAATTATTGTTTTGTATTTTCAATAATGTTTCTTTCTTTACTTTTATTGTTATTAATATTATAAAAAAAGTTAATGTAAAATATTATATGGGATAAAATATTATATAGGATACATAGAAAAAGAAAAGATTTCAGCAATAAATAAATAGGTCTAGAATTTTTATTTCTTTAAATGATTCCTCAAAATATCAATTAAAGTTCACAATTTTTTTATACTCATGTATTCCGAGAAAAATTACTATAACAGTTTCACGATGCTGAAGTGAACAAAATTGTCGAGACATCGCAAATTGAAATAAATATCCGAATTATAACAAAATCAAAAATACTCTTACAAGATTGAAATAGACGCAAAATTAGGAAGTGTGGCTGTGAATATTAACTTTATATTAAAATTGAAAAAAAGTTAAAAACTTATATGTTTCAGCTCATAGAGCTGTCATCAGATGTAGACAGTTTCTTATATTAAGAGTTCTATAACTTTTATGGATAAAATGACATACCACTTGTCGAATTACGTAAACGAACAATACTGAGTTTATGAAATCATGATCCGATATTTCCGTGTCATATTTCTGCTGTGTTTTTGCTGTTACTTTTTGAGATAGCAATACATGCTTGATTTTTGCTATGTAAATTGTGATTTCTGACGATATTTATCAGTATAATTATGATATCATGTTGTGTTCAGTTTTGATTTAGTTTCTGATAATATATCGTATCAGCATGCAATATTCAAAATCTACTGTTTTTATGCCAATTTTTAATTTCCAAATTAAAAATGTCTCTATTATTGATCAAGTTCATCATTCCTTTAAGATGATGAAATCTTTTGTTTTCCGAAAATTTTAAACTTTTTAGACTTATTTGTCACTTTTATGAAAAATCCTTCAATTACAATTAGATACAGACTTCTTTGCTTTTATAGACTCTTTTATTGACTCTTACCTCGAAAAAGGTCAAAATCCACAATTCGTCAAGGACTTTGCTGCGAATCTGATCTATGCAATTTCTCATAAAATTTACATAAGCTTGTCCCATTTCTTTCCCACTTCCTGATACCTTCTAAAAAAACAAATCATAAGACACCGAAAAAAATGTTCCAATAGTTTTTTATACAGAATGTCTTGTCTGATAATTAACGATAAAATTCTCGCAGGGGCAAAATGGACTAAACTGAATAGAAAATTTTTGTATCATTTTGCATTTTTTACATTGATTAACGAGTTATTCATTTACAAAAATTTCCAAATTTGTGCAGCCTATCACCAAATGCAAACGAGCGACAAGACCGCTCAGAAAAAAAACGCACATTCTTCGTCGCTAGACACGCACATTAGAGTATCCTTCTAGTAAGGAGTCATAAGAGGTACCGATTTCTAGTCAGATTTCAAGTCCTTTTAAACGCCGCCATTGTCGATGTGGCAGTGAATCTATGAATTGATGTGAGCAATTGTTTCATGGTGTAGAAGGCGCGAACACGAAATCGGATTATTAACTGTCAATCATAGGATTGTATTGTTTCCGGCCACCCGGCATTGATGTCCTACTGGTCTTATGTTTTAACTCTTACTAGTGAAACTCTAACGCACGTTATTTATAAGCGACATTGGAATTAACGTGCCTAGCGATGGCGCGCCTTGCTGGGCGGTCTTATCTCGTCGCACGTTTGCATTTAGCGATAGGTCGGACAAATTTGGCTATTTTCATAAATTAGCGAAAAATAAAGAATTTTTCTTCTCAATTTAATCCATTTGATTTCTATGCGAGAGTTTTATTGTTAATTATTAAACACTCTGTATATTGTTGTTCTCGTGACCACTTGATTTCTTGTTATTTATTATTATTGAGCAAAGCGAGTACCGTAAGACTAAGAATGGAGCCAATAAGTGAACCCTCATCGTAACGAGACAACTTAGAGAGCGTCGCTTCCAATACCGTTATGAGCTTGTTAATCATTCCTTGATTCATTCCCGCTGACGTCTTTTCAATCATGTCATCAATCTTGGAATGGTATTGATGCTAAAAATTACACGGATATTAATAACAACATAAAATATAGATATCTGCTAAACAATGTTATTGCAATTTAATGTAGAAAAATTGTTTTACTAACTTTCTTTTATTAACATCAATAATATTCTTTAATCTCTTCTGTAATATATATTCATATTAGCAATACTTTCTATGTGTAATTTTTACATTATATCTTAAAAATAAAATAATTAACTATTCAATAAATATGCAATGAGAATACGAAGTGAAATATTAATTAAGCTTGATTAAATCAAACTTTTAGAGATTTTTTTACAATTGAAATTATTTCACAAGAAAAAATATTGTATTTACAGTTCTACGAAAAATTAATTACCGAATGAACTTACCACATCGACACCATCGACAGTACAAAGCTTAAAACTCTGATTCTTGGCGTCCAAAATAACATTCACCATAGCACACATTTCCGAAGGTATGATATAATCTGTAGAGATGAAAGTCACGCCTTTTTTAAGCCACTGCTGGAAGGCCGCGTCGGTCCTTTGAATGCACGATTCTACCATGTCGCATGCCATCAATTTTAGTCTCTGCTCAAGATGTTGCCTGAACTCTTGATCAGGCCAGTGTAATCCGCCGATGAATGACTGCAACGCATCTAACTTCCAGAAGAGATCCTCCGATGTGGCACAACCGTTTCCCTTAATCTCCCATCGTTCTTTCTCAAAGCCTTTATGAATCGATTGAGCGATCGACGTTTCCATAAGATCAACGTAACGTACCACCAATGGCGCGAACGTGTCGCGTAGATGCTGATGGAATCTTCCGTTCTTCAAATTGTCTACATTCAAATTTTATGATCTATAGAACCCTTAGATCTTAAAATACATTTCTGATATTTAAGAAAATAAATCCTGTCATAATCAAGGTTGATAAAAAACGTGTTTTAAATAGTTTAAAATATGCTTGTTATTGTAAAATATGCTTAATTTAATATGTTTTAAATATGTTTTTTTTTATAGTACTGTTTAAAGCATATTTGAAGCATTAAATACATATTTAAGAAAAAACACAATACGTTTTATTCTTAAAAAAAAAAAAAACATTAATCTTTACCAACTCTTCTTGAATGAGAATTAAACTCACCGTCAGTCTTAAGATAATCATTCATTATCTGGAACAATGGAAAGCTATCCCATGTGTCTGGTGGTTGCTCTGCCAGTACTTTATCCATGTCGACGGCAAATAACGACCAGAAAATCTCAGCATGCTCCACCATAAGATCGCTAAACCAGGCGAACGCCTGCGGTACAGTGTAGTAGGAGCGGATCGTGAAAATATTGGACATCGCACATATACGGTGGGCATGTTTCCTCTAGCTCGGGGTGATGGGAACGCCACCCTGAGCACGGGGCCCTCGAGTACTCAGAAGACACTACTTCTACTTCATAATGTACGTGAGAATAGTCATAAAACTTGTAATGCTAAGCGTTATAATGACAAGCGTTTGCTGCATCTAACATTCCAAAAGATATAATTTATTAATTTGAACAAAACATTGAGAGAGATATCGCAATCGAATGAGACATTTCTCATTTGTGAAAGATATCTGATGGGAGAAGTAAAAGTGAAGCTAAAGTTAAACTAAATGCAGCAGCATTGTGAAGTGCATTGTGAAGGATAACACAGCAATGTGAATTATTCAATTCCCTTCATTGAAAAAATGAAATTGAAAATGGACAAACCAGAAAATTTTATACCAATTGCAATTCTGATTATCTCAA
>Ga0157363_1003272_pt1 | contig 14601 bp, 15 predicted proteins | sample AttsexASBM1_FD_111477 | JGI IMG/M metagenome (GOLD analysis project Ga0157363, IMG submission 111477) | Fungus gardens microbial communities from leaf cutter ant in Ribeirão Preto, State of São Paulo, Brazil - Atta sexdens ASBM1 | ecosystem: Host-associated > Fungi > Mycelium > Unclassified ...
GGACTCTAATCAAGAAGAGGCTCCTTGTCGAGTTCTCTTGTGAAATCCCCACTAGATATCCGCCTTAAGAGATTTACTCGTTGTGTGATCGTTGGACTTTGTGTCTAGTGGTTGCCACAACACTAGGATCACTGTAATCTTGTTACTTTTGAGGTATAATCATATTCCTCTCCACTAGTCTTCAAATTTCATTTGGTCTCCGTTAAACCATCCTGGATCTGAGACTATACTTTTCAGCATGACTGCTTGTATGTTCTCATTTGTTGCTGGTGCTGGTGCTGCTAACATCTCTGTGTCTGTCTGTTCATACTTGCTTGAGGCTTCTTCTGTGATCTACAGAGAGCCTAGTCATTCCGACAATGCCTCTATTTTGTTTATTCTTTTAAAACTCATCTTGGTTCTCTTTTGTAGTTTGTACTACACATATTTCATTTGACAGGTAACTCTGTCCAGTTTTGTCCATGGATTCTGTCTTCTATACCTCTCTTGCAAGGTGTGTTATGATTCAAACCCTTAGAGTTGGGTCAAGAAGCAATCTTGTATTGAGGTAATACAAGAGAACTCAATAGAGAACTCTGCACAGGATTTGTCTGCTTTATATACTAAAGTGCCTAGTCCATGCTAAGTCTTCTTAGCCTACCCTAAACTACCATATGTGTGCCTCAAGGCCAATATGTGTTGTACACATTGTATGACATTATTCTTTCATGCCTTTCTTCTTGTGTTCATGGGTTTTAACCCTAACCCTAAGTTCTAAAAATAGAAAAAGGAAAATAAATCAAAATCAAAATCAAAATGAGAATGAAAAATAAAAAGAGACTAAGTCCACTTTTCTCAATCTTGACAAGTTGAGCTCATCGACACTTTACTAAATGTTATAACCTTAGCTATAAGCTTAGGTTGCACTTAGGTAAAGACTTGAGAAGAGATAAGGGATGTTATAGAAGTAGTAAAGCATAAGGATACAGGATAGTATCTATGCTATATATATATACAATACATGAGAAATCAAGTTGGAGTCCATGAGATAAACAAGTCATAGTACATGAGGAGAAAGTGAGGATAGAGTACTTACTACATGAGGTGCTGACTGAGACTACTTTGGTGCAGCCAATCATGTCATCATTATCCTTGGCCCTTCTCCACATTGCATCCTTGAGGTATTGCTTGTAACACCATGGTCTGCCCTTACACTCTGTGTAATAAATTGCTGAATTCTTTTTAAAAAAAGTTGTTCTACTCTAAATAAGATCTTAAGAATACCTGTTATTCTTCTGTGTATACAGATTATAAGTGAATACTATAGCACAAAGCTTCTATGCACAAAAATAGGAGTATACTACATAATACTACATACTTAAATAATAAGTATATTTAGGAAGAAGCCTATACTTAGTCCTAACTGTTTATAATGATATAATAGAAGAAAGTAAAGGATTCTAAAACAATGATATCATAACAATGTATGTAATGCATATGAGTCTTAAGGCATACACATAGTCATTTAGGGTAGGATAAAGTAGTAGAGCATAGACTATGAGTAATTAGTATATAAGGTAGACAGACCATCTTGTATAGAGTTCTTTATTAAGTTCTCTTATGTTATCTAATACAAGGTTCTTTCTCTTTGACTTACTCTAAGGCTGTTGAGTTATAACACTATGTGTGTGACTGATGTAATAGTCATATGTGACATTACACTAACCCTGACTCTAAGTTTAAAATAAGAAAATAAACCAAGTTTATTGTCTTTAACTCTAATAATTGTTATAACTTAAGTTCTTAGGTTAAGATAAAAGATACACTCTTGTATTAAGTAATACAAGAGAACTCAATAGAGTTTTAAGTACAAATTAATCTACCTTATATACTACAGACTGTAATTTGTGTATATACTATAACTAACCTACCCTCAAGTCCATATATACTCTATAAGACTAACTTTTACTATTATAATGCTATATAATATCATCTGTTCTAGAACCTTTTATATTCTTTTCTGTGTTATGTGATTATGTGATATGTGACTGTAATATATGTGATGACCTTGTGACAGATGACATCTCTTTGTTATGTATAATATTATATTATACTCTTTATCTAAATCTAGAATAAAGAAAAGTAAAATAAAATAGAAATAAAATAAATAAAACCAAGTCTATTATTTACAACTCTAATAACAATAAAGATATATTCTAGTAGTATTTAGGATAGTTGTTGCTCTCAGAAGTTCTCATTTTATTCTTTTAAAACTGTTTGAAGATGAGCACTACTTATACTTGTCAATTAATATACTTAAAACTTTCTAGAGATTATGAAAGTCTGTGGAATACTATAAATCCTACTACTTGTTCTAACACAAATAATATTATAACAATATAGCTATAGTATATTAGCCTTATAGAAAGCACATGAATATTAGAGTAGAGTAGTTTGTTACATTCTATATTTCCATCCATATCTGTTCTGACCTATAAATAACTCCTTCTCTCTTATTCACACTTTCCAACATCTTTCAGTACATATCATATATCTCCATTCCACTTCAGATGTTCTTGCTAGCTTTTGATAACTTTATAGACCTTCTCTTCCTAACATTTGAAGATTACTAAAAATTAGATTAACTTGCTTAACAGCCTCTGTTCCAGATAACTATCCTAAGTAGCACATCTAGTATATAATCTGGTAGTTTACATTGTACTAACTCATTCTGAAAATTAACCAAAACTAACACTTATCTCCAGTGCTAGTAATAACATAGTTCATACCAGGGTAGAAGTCTGCAGAATGAACTCAGAGATGAGCAGACTTGTAGAATGACCTTGGCTTCAGCTTATGTGCTGTACTGTCTATCTGCCGCATGGTCACAACTTCAGATGATGGGAAGAAGTCCGAGTGGGAGTGAGTACTGATTGGTGTGTCACCATTGAACACCGGAGATTAAGTTCAATAAGAGATTATCTTTGTTGATTATTAGACTAGTGAATTACAGTGTAACTACTAGTCTTATATACAAATGGATATTATAGGAGATGCTCAGGGTTTCAGTGGTAAAACCCTTATTACCCTGAGTGGAGGTTTCAGTGTTGAGACACTGACAGAAGTAACTCCGTCATGGAAGACCAAGTTGAATAGGAGTATCTCTTTCATGGAAGACGGAATACCCAGATGGTTGCAGCACTGCTATAAGATGTGTTGTGTTACAATCGATACTTTCAGGATACAATGAGGAGATGGGTTGAGGGTATGACGACATAAACAGCTGTGCCACAGTAAGTCTCAGTCAGTGCCTCATGTAGTAGGAGCAGACACCTCACTTTCTCTTCATTGTTTCCTTATGTTTTATGATATCTTGGACTTATAGCTTCCACACTTCTACAACATGTTTTACTTGTATATATAGCATAGATACTATCCTGTATCCTTATGCTTTACCACTTGAATCATATCCCTTATTCTCTCTCAAGTCTTTGCCTAAGTGCAATCTGAGCTATAGCTTAAGATTGTAACATGTTACAAGAAAGATGGCCACTGTGGAAGGCAGGCTTGTATGTTTTGGGAGATGATTTCACTGCGGGAATGTAGTTTCCAGATGGGTGGACTTGCATATGACTTTGAAGTCTTATTAGGTTTTCCCAAAAAATCCTGTGATGGTACCTGGATCAACAATACATAAATGGAAAAGAAAGTTTGTTGCTCTTGTTTCTGTATTATCATGTCTTCCCCCACCCACTCTGACATTTTACAACACAATGCTGAGATCCTCAAAAAGCAGTGGCAAGAGATACAATGGAGGCACAAAGAGGAGCAGTGGCTCCTGATCCAACTGGAAGAAGCGGCAAAGTTACGTTGGGCTGAGCATGTGGTTCAAAAGGCTAGAAGGGAAGCAGAGGAGAAGGTCTGGGAGGAAGCCAAGAGGTAGAGAGTTGCGGAGTTTGAAGGAGATAATTAGGCAATAGATATAGATGAATATGACTGTGGATTTTGACTCAAATAAAGTGAAATAACCATAGACTTTTGGTAGAATTAAGTCCATTATAAAGTACCAAACTACTGATGGAGTTTTGGACACAAATAAGACCAAATAACCACAGAGATTTGATGTCATATTGAAGTTAAACATGTCTCAGACCTGTTTTAGAGTTTGGGATATGACATCTTACCATCCTCCAGTAGTTTTTCACTTGCTAAGTCTCTAAGTCTTGTTCTAAAATATATGACCAGTATGGCTAGTAAAGGTGTAGTATATATACTGAAGCCAAAGTGTCAAGACCACAGAAAGTGGACTTAGTTTCTCTTTTATTTTCCCTTTTATTTTCCTTCTTGCTATTATTTTCTTTTCAATTTACTTTTTATTTTTCTATTTTTAGAACTTAGAGTTAGAGTTAGAACAGAAACATCACCCAGTCACATCAGTCACAGTAATAGAGACAGTCACAAGTCACAAGAAGGATGTAGAAAGTTCTAAAAGGGATATTGTCATACCATGTGTGATACACATGGTCATTTAGGATAGGCTAGAAATAGCTTGTATGGACCATCAAGTAGTAGTATAAAAGGTAAACAATCTTGTACAGAGTTCTCTATTGAGTTCTCTTGTATAACCCTATAGTCTTTAAGTCATAACACAAAGGTCATTCTGATCTATCTTTCACATTCTCAGATAATATATAAGTTACTTGTCTGGACTTCTAAAATACTCTACTGGATCTTAGATAAGAAAATATGAACTATATCTAACATAGTTGTAGATTGCATACAAACCATGGTTTAAAGTATATAAGGTAAAATTATACTAAGAACTCCATTAAGTTTTCTTGTATTACTCAATACAAGAGTTAGTATTTTGTCCAAAAAACTTATTTTTTTTCTTCATTCCTTATTTCTCTTGTAAAAATCTTTTTGTCAGATACTTATCATAGTGGTACTCTGTTACAACCTTTAAGCTTGGCTCAGGTTGCAACTTAGGCAAAGACTTGAGTAAGAGTGAGGGATTGAGTCAATTGGTAAAGTGTAAGGATACAGAGTAGTATCTACAGCTATATATACCTATGACCACAAGTAATACATATATCAGTATATGAGGAAATGGTATGGAAAACATGATGAGGCCTCAACTACTACATGAGATGCTGACTGATCATACATGTAGATAGCATACAACACAGCCAATCATTAAGTTATGAAGGAACACTCCTAACACCTGTTGTTCATGAATAAACTACCTTGTAGACATGAGGCATCAATCATAACATACTCTTTCTTGTCTTTGTAGCTTAACTCTTATTATCCCACTTTCTTTTGACTTCTATATATTGGTCTCTTAAGCTTTCTCTTTCTCTAAAATTTCTTCTGTCTTTGATCACCTCCAATTCTTATTAATTACTACTGTTTCCTTATACTATTCTCTAATTGTTTATTTGCTCTGCATTGGCCTCCTCTTGATTATTCATTTGAATTCTTCTATGAGGGTCCTTTTCTCATTTTTTTTTTTTTTTCAACAATTTATTACACAGCACGCGGGGGCAGACTGTGGTAGCTACTTTCGTAACTACGTACATAGGACCCAAACTAACATGAAGTAAGAAAAAGAAGGAAAATAGAAAAGAGAAAAAGGAAAAAGACTAATCGAAAATTAAGGAATAAGACAGAAGCTAAGAAAGACTTTGAAGGAAAGTTAATTGTCATTGAATGCGAAAGCATTTGGATTGGCAATCAAGAACATAACGAAATGTTTCAACATATCTCTTCTTGGGTTCCAATACCCATTAAATCTTTTGCACTCATGAAGAATATGTCTCCTTGACTCGATTGGGTAATTGTTGCATGGGCACAAAAAGTCCATGCTAGGGAAAAATTGTAACCTATACTCTCTGATAGGGCTGTGATTGGTAATAGCTCTAGTGGTGCGGGCACATAATGAATTGGAATGGCCAAACAATTGAAGTCATGGACTACCTTTAGCGTACAAAGGTTCAATAGCGTTAAGATCATCATCTAATAAATCGAGGAAGTGATTGCCTTTCCCCTCAGATGCTTGGAATGTCATCTTCCATAATTTGGTTAATTCATCGCAATCAGATTTCTTGCAAAAGTCCCAAGAGATTTTGGATGGGTATAAATGAGTAACCGAAAAGGATTTGGAATCTTTGTCGGCATCATGATGAAATCTCCATTTGAGCTTACTTGGGCACTCCCAGAATTCGATGGAGTTGGACTCATTAGAGATAAAAAATTTCCGCAATTTGTTAAGTATTGCAGCCAAATGAATTTGAAAAGGATGAGATTCACTACTGAAGATTGTTCTAGCCGCGTGGATAGAGTCGGTTACGGTAATAATCTTGGAGATGTTGTTGATGGAGCATGCTTGATTAATGCCACATCTGATAGCAAACAACTCCGCCTCCATGCTTGTTACAAAGGAAGCATGGTGAACCGTTTTGATTAGCAGTTAATTAGCTGAGTGGATGTGTGAAATGGACATAGCAATGTCATTCTTGATGCTAGCATCAGTTATCACGAGTGCTGAATGGGGAAGAGAAGAGTTGCGTAGAACCATATCATCTAGTTCTTGAGCACGAGTCTTGTTGGGATTTTTATCAATTTTCTTAACTAAATTAAAAGAAAAACGATTAGAAAAATTGTCAATAACACAATGGCCTGGGGAAAATTCAGGATTAAGGGAGGAAAAAGATGGAAAGATTCCATAAGATTTGATGTTCGAGTCGATGAGATGACCTTTGGTTAAAGATCTTTGACGATTGGTTAATGAACCAATGTTGTGTGAGTTTGATGACTTGACTCGTTGAGGAGAGTCATCCAAAAGGTTTTTCAATATATGATTATCAGGGAGTTTGAAAAGACATATTTGGGACCTTTTTGTGATTTTTTGGAGGTGGAATCTAATTGGTATGACACCAGTGATGGCTTCAATGCCTTCCAAGGGAGAAGTTTTGAATGCCCCTAGGATCCAGATGGCGGCTCTTCTTTGCATTTTGTTGAGAATTTTCATATGATACGATATTGGGGCCTTATTGTAAAACCATAGCTGGAAGCCATATAAGGCTATTGGGAGAGCGCAAGATCTGTACAGAAGTCGTTTTTGAAGCGGACTAATACCTCATGACGAATTTCCTAGGAGTTTCATACATTTGACCGTTGATAACGCTTTGTTGGCATAATGATCAATATGTTTGTGGAAGGCGAGTTTTCAGTCGAAAATGAAGCCCAAGTATTTCCACGAGTCCTTGGATCGTAATATTGGTCCCCCGAGTGGTGAAAGATCGAGAGGAGGAGAATTGAAAACACCTTGAGACCTGCTAAAATGAAATATTTCAGTTTTAGAATGTTCGATAACAAGACCAAAACTGTTTAGAAGCTTAGAGAGAATGTTATAACTACAGAACAGATGTGAATTAGAAATGTCAAACGACTTGTTCTGGGCAATGAAAAGACTATCGTCAACAAAGGAAAGGATGGAAATTGGAATATTGAGATTTTTGAGCCTATTTTCTAAAATGTAGAGAAGCAGAGAAAGATATAGAGTGGATAGGATGGGGGATAACGCAGATTCTTGGCCAACTCCGACATTGACTTGATAAAAAGGGGATGAAAGATCGTTCCATAGGTACTTCATACTTCTTTGAATCAGGTAGTTCACAAAGAAATTCATGGCTTTAGGGTCGAGTCCAGCTTTCTCAAGGATGATTACGAGGAGTCGATGATTTAGTGAAGGGAAGTATTGGGATATATCGAAGGCCAAAGTGCTAGTATTTCTTCCTTTTACCCATCCTGATCGAATAATATGCGTAAGTGCAATGCCGGCATCAGCTGTGGACTTGAATTTTAGACTGCCAAGTTGACTTGGGTGGATAAAATTGTTGGATGCAACTATGAATTGAAGTCTTTCAGCAATCACTTTTTCTACAAGTTTGCCGAGAGTATTGAGAAGGACGATTGGGCAGAATGCTTTTGGGTTATCATAAGATGATTTATTTGGTTTGGGTATGACAACCGTGGTTGATGCTTTAAAATATTTGGGCCAATGGCCTAGGTTGATGCACGCATCAGCTATGTTGATGATTTTGGAGAGGCAATCATCGTTTTTGATAATGAGCTTCTAGTGACACCATGTTATCTTGTTAGATCCTGGAGCTGAAGTGTCAGTACATTTGCTAATCGCTGATATGAATTCATATCTGGAAAAAGGACTCCAGCTTTGGCGAGGTTTGTACATTACTTCATTGAGAATATTGAGGTCGACATGACGATGAAGGGCCATATTGAAAGAGTTGTGAAGAGCATTCCACAAACTGTCTAGAATGAGGCAAGGATGATTATTGTATTTGATCGCTTCAGTTGCTGGTAGTTTTCTTTTCTTGATCCAGTTCATTAATTCCCCAGGGTTTCGACTTTTATTTGCGATTTCTTGAATCTTGCCATCAAAGAATGATCGCTTGGTGTTTTTCACAGTAGTTTTGAAGAACTTCCAGTTGTCGTGACTTCTTGTCGTTCTATAAGTGTTGAGAGCTAGATTGCATGACTCCGACCACTATTGTTTAGAATGTTTGGAGATTCTCGATTTTTTTGCATTTTTTGACTACGATTATTCGACGATAGATCCAAGTTGATTGACTATTTGATCTAGCTTGATAATGTCTTCGATATTTGACGTATCCAGTGATTTGAAATTTGAGATAACGTCTTTGATAAACTCAGTTTCTTGTTCGCTTTTGGGAGCAATAGTGAGTTTCGACATATGGATAATCTCATCAAAGATAGGAATGTCAATCAAGAGAGGTGCATGGTCTGAAGATAGTCAAGAATTAGGAAGGATGGAATGATTGTCGAGTTCCACAGAGCCATATCAAAGGAACATCAAGTCAATTACAGAGTTAGACTCCCCAGCAGTATCTGAGAATCTAATGGGACCAGGGTTAGTCGGAAATGATAAATCAAGATCAAAAGAGTCTGCTATCATAATTAAATCATCACTAATAGAAGAGTGAAACAGAAACAAAAGATCCCATAAACTGTCTCTTATGTTAAAATCGCCCGTCATGAGAAGAACATTGTTGATATTGACTTCAGTATCCTTGAGATACTTTAAAGCCGAATGAGACGAATGAGAGTAAATATTCAAAATGTAATGACAAATGTCGTTGTTGGTAAAAGAAATGAGATTGATGTCTCGATGGTTGAAAATATCTTTGCGAAGAAGAAAGCGAAGAGGAGAGAGTTAAATGTTAATATAGGTGATTACTCTTGGGAAATCAATACTATTTGATGGATTTCTTGCAAATGTGATCCAGTTGGGGTGATGGCAGGTACCCATGAGAGGTTCGCCTTCACAACTTGTAAAACTTGGGATTTTGTGAATTTCGGACCATGGCGGTTCTTGGATTAAAATGATGTCGAAATGATGATGGGTTTCGAGGATTGTATTAATGATAAGTGAATTCTTGTGAACATTTTGTGAGAAATTTTTGAGATTTCACACAATCATTGGTTAGACTTGCCATTCACTTCAGAACGAACTGATTGCGACCTGTTCTCACGGATCTCAGCATACTTTTTCACATGCCATTCTCTATTGAAGCGATGTCTCCAAAACAGGCAGGTGTTGGAGTTGGCTTGGTGATTTCCTTTGCAGTTGGAACATTTGAATGAATGGGGGCATGGCTCACCCTTTTTGGTTTCCAGTCTAGGTGGGTTAATTTTAGCATTAGCTTTGCAGCACCAACCGAATTCTCTGTGGTGTTCGGACTTGTGGGGGCTATTGCACTTGACACACTTTGCTCCTTGTATTCTGCATGAGAAAGTGGAGTGACCCCATTTCCAGCAGTTTTTGCACTGGGAAACACCAAGATTCATGTTTGCTCCTCTAACAGTAGCGATGTAGTTGCCAACATTGAAGCATCTGTTGATAAGCATTTTAGCACTTTGACCACTTTGAACATCCCATATATCTATCCAGACAATGGCCATGTCGGACTTCGGAGAAACTTTGATTATTCTTGGCCTGGATGTGAGAGAAACATTATCGAAAATATGATTTTGTCGGAGGATTGTTTCAACATTGGCTGAGGTAAGTTTTTCTGGTGAATTCGGATGGGGGTAAAATGGGATACCAATGATTTTCAAGTAAGATTTCGACTTGGGAAGTCTTGAATCTTCTACTTGAAGGGAATTGATGTCATTAGCATTTTTCACGTACTGGTCAATAATTGCCAAATCAGATTGTTGGGTGACCTTATTAGTGATAATAGTGATTCCCATGTTGTCAGATCGAACATAGTCTACTAAAACATCCGTTTTAGCGTTGCGCAACTGTCTATTGATGTTGGCCACATTCAAGGAAGAATTCTTCATGAATGAAGATACGTTGTCGCCACTCATGGGAATGATGATTTGTTTTCTCGATGGTCCTTTTGTTGTCATCTTGATTCAAGGTTTTGGCTTACTTTGACTATTGACAATATTGTTCACCTGATCGATTTTTTTAGCATCCAAGGAGGGGAACGTCTCTTTGATTTTCAAAACTTCAGAAGTGTTGACTGAAGGTTCAGAGGCTTGTGCATAGGATTTACCAGGTTTATCATTGGAGGTTTGGGCTTTGTTTTCAACTGAGGACTTCTTGGGTTGGAAGTATTTGGATATGATGTTGATCTCCTTCTTAGATTTAGCTGGTAGAGGGGGAAGGGGCAGAGCTTTGTTGATGGTGACTGGAACAGATTTAGGGATTTCCTTCTTTTTGTTTCCACTGGTCAGAGAAGTTCTCAGGGTAAATTTCAAAGAAATTTTGCTTCTGAGATTGTTAGTCTTTTGGTCAGTGAATAAACTGTCCCATTTGGCCTCATAAACCGCCGAAATGAAATTCCAAATGGCATTACCCATGCCATCAAAATTGATGAGGTCGTTAGTATTGACACCATTGACACTTTTATTTTGAATATACTTAGCCAAGAAATTAAGGGTAGTCTTGATATTCTTGGAGTCAGATGCGAAATGCTCAATGGAGCCATGAAGGGAGATGGGGTGGAAAGAACCACTCCATAGTTCTGGTTCAGTAGGGGCATTAGGGTCATACAGGATTTGGATATTAATTACATCATCCTCATGTTGGGCATGAATTGGGGAAGCCTCATTGTTAATGTCTTGAGGCCTCGAGGTTTCCTGCTAGTTAGCCGCCATACCAACCCTTAATGCATTCTCTTGCACTGTCTCATAAGACAGCTCAAGACGTTCTTTGTTCAATTCTCCACTGGTGGGGACGCAATCTGTGTCGGTAACCATTCTTTCATGGTAGGGGGTAGACCACCCAGAGGAAGCCATTGAGGAATCTCTAGACGAATTGACTGAAGATGAAGGATTTCTCCCTCGTACCTCAGAGTTGTTGGTAAGGGTTCATCCTGACTGAATGTCCATCCCTATATCCATTTGAGTAGATCCATTTGAGTAGACATAGTTGGTGAAAAGGTCTTGATGTTGGAAGCCGTGGTTACAGTGCTGAAGGTAGAAGAAAGAAAAGACAATTTATTCGCTGAATTTCCAATAGGCACTACCATGCAAGATGGTGGTAAGAGGAAAAGAAGCGATTGGTGGTCCTTTCCTCATATTTACTATCCCTTACTGTTTTCTTGAAAATTTGAACATTTTCTTCATATATTTTCTCCCTGTTCCAATACCCTTAATTCCTCTACCTTCACCAATTTCTTATCCAGTTATCCAAACTCCTTCCTCATAGTTGCCAATAATTGTGCTGTTATCAGGTTTGACAGTCCTTGGGCCTCTAGAGCCACCTGCGAAGCAACCTGCTGATTTGTCACATTGACTCAACATTAAAAAGATCTCTGAGAATTGAATATGATTTGAACCAAATGGGCGTCAGACTTACTATTTATGATTTCACTAATTTGATATGTCCTGTGAGTGTAGGTAGAATAGGCACTTCTTACGATTCACTCTGTCAAGAACAGAGCATGGTGTGAATCAGCTGAAGGATTTCAGGTACATACACATTCCTGACATCACCTGGTTTCGGAACAAATTTAGTGTTACAATTTCTGGTCTTTCGCCTTCATATCCGGCCGGTTACCACGCTACTTGCTAGGCTAAGTGATGGATGGAGCGTGGTGATGATTGTTACGGCTTTGTCACAGGGACTATAAAGGTTTAGCCTAATGCTGCTGCTTTCTTTTCGCTTTCTACGACACTTTCATCTCCTCTCGTTTGCCAGACTCTCGTTTGCTTCTCCCTGTTCGAACTCTCTGAAAATGTTCTCGAGGATTTCTGTTACGACTCTCACTCTTCTGGTCACTCTCGCTGGCATCGGTTATTCGGCGCCACTAGACGTGTACACGCCACCACTGGTTACTCCTGCTGCAGGTGAAGTGTGGCAGGTAGGAGCAAGGCAGAAAGTGACATGGTGAGTGTTCTACCTGGTGAAACATGGCTGAAGAATCCGCTGCTGATTTTTTGCTGTCCCAGGGATACTTCGACTCCGCCCAAGCAAATCACGAACCGCACCGGTACTCTTTTCCTCTCGCAGAACGGAACTCTGCTGGACTACAGTACGTGGAATTATGTATAATCTTGAAGAGTCGCTGTTCAGTCATGAGACTGGGATTCAATAGAGGACCCTTTGGCTCGTGGCTTCGATATCATGGATGGCCGGGTTTGGGTAGATGTACCGAAAGTGCCAACTGCAAATAACTACCAGCTTGTGTGTGAGTATTCTGTTTCTGGGACTGTTGTCGAATGACAAATGGTAATTCAGTGATGGGTGATTCCGGAAATGCCGGACCTATCTTCGCCATCCAGAACTGAAGGTTCCTTGATCTCTTGCGGACGGAAGTGCAGAGACCAGAAACTCGTTCAAGTAGGCTGGTGGTTCCGGTGGTCAAATCAATACGCATCGCGGGTATTTTTCATGGGACGTTTAACATTGGACATTTCCATTAATTCTGACACTGCACGGACCTTTCATGGACGTCTTTGTAGTACGATAGCATAACTCCATTTTGTGTATTTACCTCGGACGATACCTCGGTACCGGTTCTTAATCGTCAAGAGACAGGTCGTTGTAGAGATTCATTTATGATGTCCTATTGGTTAACGAGGTACATGGTTTGGTATACTAAGTGCATGACATCGGAGGTCATGAAGGTTTATTGGTCAGCGGAACATACTACGCTATAAGCTCGCAGACATTTGTGAAGTGAATAGCGAGGACACCTACCATGACACCCATAATACGAGTAGTTGAAACATTGCCATTTTCATCTTTATCAACTTGCTCAATGTATTGCATAGATGTCCCAACTGGAATAAACATCCGGCCAGGAGATCCAAGTTGGTCAATAAGGTCTTGGGGAAGCGTAGGTGCAGCTGCACCAACATGAATAGCATCGTATGGTCCTAAATGGTCAGCCAGCACACAGATGTGCCGTGAGTGCCAAGAACAAGAAAATGCTTGGTTTCTAACCGCCTCCAGGATAACCTTTTCTCCCATCACCAGCGATCATCTCAATTTGCTTCTTCTCCACAGTTGCGCCAAGACCATCTTGCTTTAAATTACTGATAGACCAATCGATGAGCTCAGGAATGTGATCAATTCCAACAACTTTGCCCGTGGGCCCAACAAGATGGTGAAGAACAGCAGTCAGATATCCAGATCCGCTCCCAACATCGAGAACTTTAGCTCCGGGTTGAAGAAAAGGAAGGAGGTTTTCTGTAGCATAGGCATGCTTGAGGAAAAAGTGGGTCAGTCGTTGCGTATACATACGGTCCGCGGCGACACAATAATACAAATACTGACCATGTGAGGTGCACTAATTGTAGCGCCATGTCCAATAATCCTGTCAAGTAGCTGGATAAGCCCAGAATTTCTTGCAGGACCACAAGAGACGTAACTGAGGAGAATCCTCATATGCACTGCTCCCATTAAGCACGTAGTTGGCTCGATCTACATTTATCATGGCCTGAGGAAGCAGCAGCATGCCAAGCAGAGAAGAGGCTTCACGTTAGTAATTATACCGGGAGGCATACTGACAACATGCGGTGCTAACTTTTGCAGTTCGATCGGCATGAAAAATTCCAGAGTTTCTCATGTTGTTTATGAGCTCAGCATTGGTTTTCCCTGTACAGTGCCACGCCATTCTTATATACCGTCAGAGAACAAGATGAAGGGAACCACTGAAATCAGTGATGTACGCCCAGCTGGAACTGATGTAATCAACAGCCCGATATGCCAAAGAATTTGGACTGTATTTGACCTGCACATATGTACTATCCAAGTGCCCTTCATTTCCTCTTTCTTCCAACCCTGACATTTCAACTGATAGATGATCATTCTCTCTGATACTCAAGGCACTCCATTTGGTTCTCTCCTGCTCGTTGTCCTCACTGTGGATGGCCATCAGTAGGCCATCAGTAATCTTCAGCTTGTAACTCGACTTAGGGTCACGTGGAGCGGTAGTTGTTGTTGTTGTTTATTCCTATTTTCTATACCGTAACAAGCAAACTAGTGCTAAGACACGGTGGGCGTTCGAAGTAATTACGCCCCCTCCACAGGGTGGTATCTACATTTCTAAGATAAAA
>Ga0157363_1003273_pt1 | contig 14600 bp, 4 predicted proteins | sample AttsexASBM1_FD_111477 | JGI IMG/M metagenome (GOLD analysis project Ga0157363, IMG submission 111477) | Fungus gardens microbial communities from leaf cutter ant in Ribeirão Preto, State of São Paulo, Brazil - Atta sexdens ASBM1 | ecosystem: Host-associated > Fungi > Mycelium > Unclassified ...
CAATATCGAGTGAGAGAGAGACAGAGACGCACAAAGTGTATGTGAGAAGAGAAAGAATGAGTATGAAAAATAAAAAAAATATATATATATATATATATATATATATATATATATATACATGAATCGTGTGGATATGCGTGGATCATTCTATATGATACGTAATGTATGTCCACCCACACTCATGCGTATGCCTCGGTACATATGCGGCTTCAGAATTCTCTCGCGTTAAACATAATGATAATCTTCCTTTGAATTTCCTAATTCTTTTTCTACATGCAATAATATTCTCAAAGAAATTACTGTAATTTTAATGAAATAATATACCAAAAAAAGCAGACATACAGAAAAGAATTTGCTGAACCAAAAAATTTAACCCATTTTCTTCTATTAAATATTTAACTCTAAAGGAGAAACATGCATATTTTGCACGTATTTAAAAAAGAAACATTGGTTCTAAAAAAGAAACATGTTTTGCATGTACTTAAAAAAATATTCAATTTATGTTCTAATAAAAAAATGATAATGCATCAAGTAATTAAAAATCTATATTCGTGAATGTTACATGCGGAGTAAATCTAAATGAAAAATTCAGACTGGAAATATAATGATGTCGAAAATCGCAGGAGATCCTGTTTTTCAAGATGCTGTAATTTCAATAAAGTAAAAATCCGATCGTTGAGAAACCTCTAAATTCGCGTAATTCAATAACGTCGATATTCCCTTACATCCCATGAAAAATGAAGAGAAATTCATTTTACGAGAGTCCGACCTTAGCAATCATTATTATCCCCGTGATCCCTCCTCCGACACGTATTCCTGTCCACTTTTCTTGCTCGCGCTTGCGTTAAAAATTGCGCGCGTGTTTTGAGCGCTATCTCACTTTACGCGCTCCACCACAAGGTTGCTTTCCCATTAAGCATACCTCCGTAAAGGTATGGATTTAATTGCGTGATCGACAAATTACGCTATTAAAGACAGGTTCAAAGAAAGTCACACAGAATGATCAGCTCTTGGTATGTTATTTGAATCTTTAATACAAAGAACCGATCATTCGCGGTATAACTCATGTCTATCATATTTATAAATTTTTTGTATTTTTTACTTCCTCAGTTCTTAATGTTCACTATATATTGTAGTTGGCACGTCTATACTTAGTATCTCTGTATTCTTCGATTTATTCAGTATCTAATGTTAAATTAAATTACGCTTTCAACGAATACTAATCAGCTTTGTTAGAAAAGTAAATGGTGTATTCGCGTTTCACTTGTCACGTAGCAAAATACGCTATTTATTAGAAAAAGAAATTATATAACACTTTTTTGCGGCGGTTTACCATCGTGCGATGGAAAAAACCAATTTTCCCGGTGACATGCGAGAATAAAAAAATGGTGTGCAAACGTGCCATTTCCTGAAACCGGACGAATGTGCCATAGAGAAAGAGAGAACATGCATATCCCAATTGGACACTTTAGCTAATACGCTTGGCTAATTCATCCTTCTTTTTTTTAAGCACGTCAATTAACTGGTAAATCGCAACTAGCGTCATTGTTATAATGTAATTAAACGACAAATACCGAACGAAACATCTCCGAGTTCGTGCAATCAGGTATGTAAAGTTCACGCGTCAATTTCAAAGTATGGACCAACAAGAACTATATTTTATAGGATAACAAAAAGCTATTTCAACGGTCGCCGTGGATTTTTCATGATTACCAACTCGTTCAATAGCGGAGAGGCTGCAATTCCGTTCGATCGCGACCGATGCTTATCAAATTTTATCTCGACTACATATAACAGTATAACGGTGCCTTCGTGCGATTTTTATTTCCTTTATTTTATTTTATTTTGTGAAAAATAGAGAAATTATATATAATTGCATTTTTTAAATTACTATTACTGTCAATACAAGTATCACTGTTAATAATATTATCGATAATATAATCATATATTGTAATCATGTTATTTATAAAGAAATTTAAAAGAATTTGAAGTATAATAATGCAGCGTTTTTTATATTTTTTTTTCAATCGCGGCATTAAATAAATGAATATAAATGAATCAAATTCTCGAGCCGATACGCCATTAGATGCACATGCTTCAGCTCAATATAAACTTTTTTGTTTTATTATTGTCATATTGCTAATACGACATTTAGAAATAAAAAATAAAATGTTAAATTTTATTTATTTTATCGTTTTAAAAGTTATTTATTGTAGTAATGATATCATTTTGATTAATAAAATAAGAATATGAAAATAAGAATAAATATTATATACCTATATAATTTAGATAATTTCTACAATTTTTAAAACATTTTATCTTCGCATTTCACCCGCTTTTTAAATAATTAAAAAATTTCTTTGTTTCTTTTTATCTCTTCCAAAATTTTCGTGATACACTAGAGGCCTTTTCCAACTTACAGTTGAAAAATCTTGATATAATATTTTTGATTATGATATTTTTCATATTATATAAAAAAATAGTAAAGCAATTAAGGAATATCATATAAGTATGATATTTTAAAATAATAGAAAACTGAAGAAACATCTTTCTCTGTCTGAATAAAAATTTCTGACAAAAATAAAGTTTAAAGACCCAGTGAGAAGTTTGGAAAGACAAAAGAGGAGTAACAGGGATGGCAAAGTAAAGATGTTTGCTGGATAGAGAGGCGAATAAAGAATGAGAGGACAACGGGAAAGAGAACGAGAGAACGTAAGGAAGAGGGGAAAAGGTTTTGCGGAGGGCTTCGGCATAGGCATGCACGATGCACGTAGCGAGATAACTGGTTTCACGGAGCCTGCTATCATGGCACTCTAATTACCAGCCATTACACCCGGCGAGCCCCTCTGAATTGTTGCGTTCTCTACCTACACTCGTACTAACCGCTCGACCACCGAGACCGGCGTGCCCCGACCACAGCTTTAAATGCGGAATTAATATACCGGCCAGCACTCATTTTGCGCGCCGGTGTTGTTGTTATGCGGTTCCCTCCCTCCCCTCCCCATCTTTCCTGATGACGTTCGACATAGTGCGTATGTGCGTACAGCAGAAACTAGACACAGATATCGCAAAAAATAAAAAGCGAGTATGACGGACTTTACAACGACGCACTTAAACTTTAAATACCAAGGCAGCATACTTATTTTTCTATCACGATAGCAAAAAGGCAAGAATTTTAAGTCTGAGTAGAAAAATTAATATAATCAAATGCGTGTAAAACGATATGGTAATTTATAATTATTATTTAAATTCTGGAATTTTTTGATCTATTTAAAAATATAAATTACAAAAAAAACATATGCATATAGAGATATATATATGTTTGAATCATAGATATATGTATATCTATGATAATAATTTCTCTAACAGTTGAAAGTGTAATATTTTCTTTTTCTTTTACTTAACAAGAAATTCAAGCAATCACATAAATTTCATAACGATATTTCAATTTCATTAATTTTATCTCCCTACTTTATAATGCATTGCAAGCTCGTTGCGAAAATTCTCCATTCCTGTTCTCGTTTAATACGACAATTCTCGTAGCTCGTTAGCAATGTTAAGAATTAACTCCCTCACTCATTTATTTATGCACGGACCTTAATTAACATCGCCCATCCTTGCTTTTAATTAACATCTATTTATTCCTACGGGATGCATGTTTAATTCCTAAAGACGATTACAGCCTGACACTGTCAGGAGTCATAAATATCGGCGGCGATTTATATAACAGTCTCCGGTTTAAACAATAAACGTTTACCAGCATGTGCGGTGATTTCGCGAATTTTAGTGTGACAACAACAACCGCACGCTGAACAAGCTATAACCGAAAAATATAGTATACAGTCTGCAATGCAATTGTAGTATTTAGGTCAGACCGCGATTGTATATATGGATTCAAAAAGCAACCTATACTATAACAAAAATTGTACTATAACAACCTATATTATAACAAAAATTGTACTGTAATAAACTATAGCATTTTATACATGTGGAAAAAATTATAATGGACAAAAAGCTTTTACCGAATTGAAATTATTAGGAAAGTTTAATTACGTACAAGATTAACGTTTTTCTTAATTCTCAATATAAACAATTATTTCATTTTGTAATAATTAGATATTTTCAGTAGTGTATTAATAGATATTTATATTATATTCATTATTTTATTGAAATATATTTGGATTTTATTACTGTAAAGATTATTTGTGATAAGAATAAAAGAAAATTTACCATATATATAACTCCATTCACATAAATCGAGATGAATCTTAGGTACGTTACGGTTTAAGCTAAAAACAAAGATAAAAAAATTTTTTAAACTGGAATATTCAAGCAGATCTTCGTGCTCTTATTTGTTTAAGTCTAACTAGGAAATACAGTAGACATTTAGAGTGTATCAAATTTCCTGCACTTTTTTCATTGAATTCTTTACTGTAAAATAGATTTTATTTCAATAATAAAATATTAAAAAATTTTGTGTTCATTATAAAGATCAAAACTAATAAACATTTTCAGAACTTCGTTAGGCGAGACAAAGTAATATATAATGAAGTCTTCATATAATAAAAAAATCAATTTTAATAGAATTTTGATTTAGCGATTATAGTCACATTTCAATATTCAAGTTGAATATTATGAAGATCATCCATTTCTAATTATCAATATAAACAATCAATATAAACTTATCAATATAAACTTATTAAACTTTAAAGCCAAATATATTATTATTAAATACATATATTATTATTAAATATATTATTAAATACAAATATGATACAGATACAAACAGATTAATTAAAATGTTTCTGTAAATGAGAAAAGAATTTAGTATATTTTGTACATTCGCATACAACTCTGTACATCTTATACGTGAATTCAAAAGGTCCAAAGAATCTCCTGGTAGAACGACTCCATATTCGTGTCACGGAGATCCATTTCATGGCTTATCAATGGCTTATGATGTGTATTAAAGGACTGGAAATGTCGAAGATATTGTCAACGAACTCCTTTCATCAACCATTAACCAAAAAGTACACATGAATTTTGCGTCTCCCTTCAAAAATGTCCTTTAATCATGGACGTATCAAAAAAGGATAACTTAAGGCGCCAAAGAGCCGAGCAATTTTTAACTTCATGTCGTTTCGATAAAACTCGATTCGTGATACTGCTAACATCGGATGTAATATTTCTCAGAAATGTACAAAATCACTCCTAACTACAGCTGATAATAATTTTAACATTAAAAAGGAACAAAGAATTTCGTGCAATCATTAGGCAAAAATGACATATCAGATTAAAATGCAAAACAGCCAATTAAAACTGCAGAACTCAGTTTAATATGGAAATACTTTATGTTAAGGACAAGAGATTCATCTTTAATTCTCCGGGTGATGAGTTTACTGTGGACTTCAAATGTTAATCTCTTTGTAAAAAATGTCAAACAATTTAATTTTCTTTATGTAATGTTTGTTAATTTTTATTACTTCTATTAAAAATATCAGTCATTCCTTTAGTATGTCATTTTGGTTTCTTAAAATTATTTAGTACTTTTTAATTAATATTAGGTCTTTACAGATCCAACGTTAGTAACTACAGATCAGATTTTTCGAAGTATCAACTCCGGAAGATTGAAAAGAACAATTTTTATTTATCAAATTTTTTTATTTTAACATTAACATTAATTTTTTATAATCTCTTATTACAAATCATAAAATTTGAAGATACAATGAACCCAGCCTCATCATCCAATCTACATCAGAATTTGATGATAACAAGACAATTGCTCTTTTTAAAGATTCATCGTTCAATGTCGATGCTTCGTGGCGTTCATGTAAATAGTTGCAAAATCATCGATAAATGATTTAACGGAACGAGAGAAGGATTCGGTCGACGTGATTGCGCAACGCGCGACTACTATGAGATAAGCATCGAGCGAGCTTGAATGTACGGAGTCGCATCTCTCCAAGAGGTCTCGTCCGCAGCTCTCACGACTTGTAGCGATTGCTCCTCGTCGGCAGCGGCGAATTGTTTCTCTTATGAGAAACACGCGGCCGAGTTATCCGCGAATCTAATGTCGAGGAATTGGATAACAACGCGTAAATCCATTCGAGAGGCGGAAATAGAAATCGAATGCAATGTGGAAACCACTGTGGTTGAATTAATACCACATAGTTTATACTAATCTTTTTTGTCATCTTGAAGAAGAAACCTTAACAATAATTCTGCCACATTAAGAATAATTTTTTAAACAATTTCTATTTTAAACTTCACGAGATTTAAAACAGAAATGTTTAGTATTTATTGTATGTTACATAAACACATAAATATAAATAGGAAGAAAGAGATTATTATTAGATAATAATGAAATATTTTTCATAAATCTCTATTACAATGAATTATTGAATTCATTATTCTTAATTGTCCAAACATTATGTCTTCTTATAAATACATATTGCTGAAATTTTTTAAATTCAAACATGTATCAGTATTAATATTAACATATTGCTCTTAATATTAAAAATAATATTCCAATATATTATTATATTATATATATTATTTTAATATAATAATATTCAACAATGACAACAATATTGAAATGACCATCAATAAGTCGTTTACATAAAATGATTACTCAACGTTCCATCCATTGTCGCTCGACATTACATGCGTAAGGAGAGCATGAGAGGAGATAATATAGACACTTTCCGGTGCAATTTCATTTTCGGTCCATCCTGGGCACAGGACAGCCCCGTCGTAATCGGTTTTCGTCCACGAAGAAGAGCTTCGATCGCCCAGAGAATAAAAAGGGCGCCTTTCTCTCTCTAGTACCTTTCACATATCCTCACCGTACTTATCGCGAACATAGCGCTTTCAACGTTCAGTCACGAGAGGAAGTGAGGCTGAATGTGAACAATCACAGGTAAGTCGAAACGAACATTCGCGGCTTGTCCATAAAGGTCGAAATGGATCCAGTTCGAAAAGGACGTTACTACAACGACGACGACCATTCAAGCATGGTCGATTGTCCATCGAACGTCTGGTATCAATATATATTGACGAGAATGCGGGCGAGAGAGATTGTAAGAGTAAAATAATTATATGACTATCTTTTTACCTTTTTTCAATTCTAAAAATGTGTCCTAAGAAAATGATATGCTAAAGATTTATAGTAATGGAATTCACGTACTTATTTACGATTCTAATACGACTAAAAGCAAGTATTATTGTAAAAGTCACAATTTAGTGATATTTTTATTACAGATCCATAGATAGTTCGTAAAATAACTCGAAAAATCAATGTACTCAGAACATTGGAGGAATAATGAACGGTATTTCAATAATAAATGTTATGAATAAATGTTATGAAGAGATAGAATATTATGAAGAGAATATTTCGGTCGTAGAATATTTCATGACAACAAAGAATAAAAAGCAACCATCACTTGATGAATCCCTAAAACCCTCATGAGTGGAGGAGGTCTCGGTAAATCACGATGCAGCGGATCATTTGAAGTTCCTCGGACTCGGCTCAACCTGATAATCACTGTCCACATATCAACTCGTGCTTATATTCTTCCGATAAATTAAGCGTCTCCGATTACTTGTAACTTGATGACATTGACTAAACTATGCTTTAACTCACGCATATTTTAAGGATACAACATACAAAAAGAAGACAGTTACACATTTCATTATTAATATCACAATCTTTATTACATCAACGATGCGATCAATCATTTAAATTTAATTAACATTATTATTGTTATTATCATTTAAATTAATATTATTATTGTTGTTACGTGATAAAAAGAATTTTTACATTAATAATAAAAAGACATTTTATGTTAAAAATGAAATATCGTTCATTATTAAATAAACAATAGAGAAGACCTTAAAAATACAAAGATATGATGTTTAAGGACATATAAGAAACATTGTATGTAACATTACATCATGCTTTGTCGGTATATATACTACAAAATTCTTTAAAGAACTAAATTCTGTATATTTAAGCCAATCTAAGCCATATCGATATGATATACTATTTATACTGCGCACTTTAGAAGTACAGTAATTTAACTGAAAGTTATATATAGAAGATACTTAATCGAAAGAGAACTCTTCGTATGGCACAAGAACGAAGCAATTGCAAACTTACCAAAGTTGAATACACCAAAGTTAGATAGGAAACATCTGTAACCCCAACTTTAATTTGGTGCAAACACAAGGTAGACAACAAAACGCATTGCAACTGTATTTGGTTGTATGACATAAAAGAGCGAAATAAAAGAGAAACGCACTTGCGGGCAAATTTTTTAATCTGAATACAACTATTTACATGATAAATCACAATAAAATAATAAAATATATTTTCGAATATAATAAAGATTATTTGTGAGAATCTCTAAAACTGAAATGTGAATTCAAAAAGAACGTAAAGATAGTTGAATTTCAGTATACTTGTCTACGTTTGAGATCATTAGAGATAATGCTATTCAAAAGATTTACATATTTTTATTCTACAGCTAAAAACAAAAAAATTTTATTCTAATTTTATGTTTCTACCATTTGTGCGATGTTCATATTAGGGAAATAAAATTGCAACACAAATCAAAGCGGACAGTAAGCACACGGCAAATGTGCGAGAAAGCGGACCAAAGTGTATGCTAATCCGACGATGATCGTACGATAACTAAGAAGTTCCAAAAAAGTAAAAATATAGCCTCTTGGAAGTGACTGAGATAAAAGAGAAATGCGTTTGGAAGTGATATAGCGGCAGCAAAGAAATTGCAGCCTGACGATGCAGCGCAAAGTAGTGGATTCTGAGAACTGATCGCAAGTAAATGGAATTAAAGTATTTTTAAATATCGTTCCTCACGTCGTCTTCGCCTGTAATTAGCATTATTATCTCGAGACTGCTGTCGATGAGAGGAGAAGCCATCTCGTGCGAACATGCGTGACTGAACGGTCAAAAAAAAAGGAGTAGCTTCAATCGCACCTTAACCGAATCTTCGTTCACCTATGAACGTGCATGTAATTGCTAACGTATCATTGCGTAATTCGATTGCATGTTTCTGTATTCAGTTCTAAATAAGCCTTCTCAATAAATAATGCAAAAGTACAAAAATTTGCGGTTTGGAAAAGAACAGTAATTTTTCCAACATTACAGACACATTAAATTTAATTCAAAAGCGAAAATATTCCATCACATCAGATTTAAAAAAAAAATAAAGTTGAAACTCTCGAAAATGTGTTTTTTATTATCTTTGAAAATTTATGGTTTATAAATTCAATGTGCCAAACTTTGAGTCAAAGTTAAGTAAAGCTTAAGCATATTTTAAGCCATTGTACATAATAAAAATATCAATTAAGGATTTAATGTGTTAAAAACTACTTTCTAAATCTGAATCAGTGGATAATCACTAATTACTCAGGCATACTTGGCATTAATAATCAGCGAAATTCAACTAAAAAAGGAAAAATATTTGAGCATTAATAACTAAAATATTGATATTTGCATATTAATTTCAATCTTTCAATACCGTATTCATTGAATTTAAACAAATAAGTTTAATTAAACTAAATAAGTTTAGTTAGATCACATAATAAAAATTAGTTAGATTAGGGATCTCACATTTAATTCACTGATTACCAGTGGCACTGATTACCTTAGCACTGATATCAATGATTATTCACTGATTCAGATTTAGAGAGTATAAACTATAATTGCTGTGAGACTAAATGCAACTTAGAACTTAAAATTACTTCTTAAACGACACGACATAAGCTCGATGATGCTTGCAGTGAAATATTCAATATTTTTATTTTAAAATGCAATGTTCAGACTTTAGTTTAAATCCTTTTTCGAAAAAAGTCTCTTGTACATCAGGTTTACCAGTTACAAATTTTCAAAGAAAATTTCGATGAAAAACGCATTTCAACCGTCATTTCTTTCAAAAATCTGATATGATAGAACAATTTTCGTTTGCAAATTCGGATTCAGCTCAAGAAACTATTTCTTTCTTTTCCATACTGCAACAAAAGAATTAAAATTTGTAATTTTGAGTAATCAATATTGTGTAATAATTGTCGATCACGCAATCTTTCCTTTAAAATGTTGGCTGCGCGATTTTATATTTTCAAGAAGAAATTTCATGTATTAATTTCTTGTTGTCTTGTGATACAATTCATTGACCAATATTTATCGATTTTATTATTAAGTATAGGTATGATTAGATTAGGTTTAAGCTGTACTCACTCTTTCATGATCCTATTCATCATTTACATCCTACAGGACTGCATTTTTTTATTTTTTTCGCAAATACAATTCAGATGATGCAGATTAACTGAGCGTTGTTAAAAGCCATCGTGTCAGGACTGCAAACGAAACGGAAAATTGGACCGAGCCGTCGTGAGCGGAAGTCGGTCTCCGCTCATTAGTGTGTTGTCTTTGTGCCGCCGGCGCGAATAACAAGTTCGAATTAACCGGACGTTACAAGAAGGTGGGGACTGTTCTTACGTAAATGAAAGACGGAACGATGGAGAAAAAGAAAAAGATTAGAAGAAAGATGAGAAAGAGAAAAAAACAGGGAGAGCGACGACAAAGAGCGTAGCTTAATCAACGTCGCACCCCATTCGAGAAGCTTTCCGTATTTTTCGCGCATTTTTCAGTCTGGACTGCAGGTCGAGATTCAAAGAGCGGAAAGACGCTAAAAAATATGGTAGCGACGACACGAACGGAAACAATCGCGTGATGTGCGCGAAACTGTGGCAGCCGGATATTTCGTTCTTGGAACGAACGCCGTGTAAATGGAAATTAACCTTTTCTCTTTTTTTCCTTCGCATCGCATGACGCCAGATGCGGTATTTCCCGTCGCGTCTTAATCTACCGTGGCATTGTTAATACATGACGTTGTACTGTGTCTATTACACGATACAGCACTGGATACAGGACCTGCGGAAATGGAACGACCCATTCATTGAAATTGGTGCTCGTAAAGTTATATTTCGTCTGCATTTCCTATTCTTCAACTCTCTCTCTCTTAATATTAGGTCCATTTGAATTGGAAATTTTGAAGATTGTTAAAATATTTCTACGTTGAAATAAAATTATAAATACCTTTAAGTAAAAAAATAATAATAATAATAGCGAAAAAAAATCAAATATTTAAAAAATTCAATTATTGGCTCAAATATAAAATACATTTTTAGATTTCAACATTACTAAAAATTATTACCAAAATTATTATCAGTGCTAAATAATAATTAAATAATTAATTATTAAATATTAACTAATTATTATTACTAAATGCTATGCTAAAAAAAAATTTCTATCTAACTTTCGTTAAACAAATACGAAATACTATGCATCCATTATCTTCCTTCCGCTATTCTAGCGCGACTAACTCAAATTTCTCATCTCTATTTTCACCAAGATGGGGTGACGATAATCATGATGCAACGCCAGTAGAGATACCACCATGCTCTACATTCCTGAAAGCTGACTTCTCGCACCCGACTACCGTCTTTTCCCTCCATTTTCATTACTCTTATTCCCGACGGTAACACCTGCTGAAGCTTCATTCTCTCTCGTAGCTGGTCGCGACAAGCATAGAGGCGCTACTAATAAGCACGGCCTGTTTATACCTGCCTGCCCGTATATAGTTTATATTCGTCTATCATCCTTTTCTTTTTATATTTATCTTCTCACTATTCTTATTTTTGTTGTTAGCTCTCATTTGATAAGATACACTCCTTGTGAAACGAGACTATTAGCAAACCGATATTCTGACAATGAGTAAAGAAGCGCATATAAAAAAGAAAATTTGATATAAAAAATTGATCGAAGAATTAATCGAAAAACGATAAATAATTTCAAAAAAACATTGCCATATATTGCCTAGTATTAATATCGTTTTTAATTGAATTAAATTATATTAATATAAAATTATTAAATTCAATTGAATTAATGAAATTGTTTAAATACTAGTAAAATATTATACCAAAAAAACAGTTCTTTATAATAATAAAATAATATTGAAAAATTACACAAAATTCTTTGAACATTATAAGAATATTATTTCTATACAATACTACTATGTTAATAACAATATAACAATATTACTATATTATTTATCAACATCTAATGCTAAAAATTAGAATTTACAAGATTATATTTAAAGATTTACAAAATTAATTAATTTAAAAAAATTAAATAAAATTAGTCAATAGAATTGTTAATTTAAAAAATAGAAATAAAAAAAATATTATAATGGATGCTGCATTGTAAAGTAACAAAACAAATCTACACATAAAACAAATTATAAAATTTTTAATATCAATTTAATTTAATTTAATATCAATAGAATACATTTATTAAAAGTAATAATAATCTATCGTACAATAATCAAACTAACATATACTAAATTTTGCAAATTTCAATTAGTAGATTTGTTACGTATCAATTTTATCTCGATGAGAGCAAAACTGTGGAAAATGGGAAAATATTTTTCACCTATTTGTATGCATATTCGAGTGCCGGAAATCGGACTATACCGGCTGTTGCGCAGAATCACAACCGGCGTTTCAATTTGGTTTCTCTATCAGAAAATTTAGCCTTTAAACTGTTTTGTAATCTGATATACTGGAATATTTTTCGCATGCATACAACATACGTAGAAAACACAATGTTATAGCAACATTGTAGTTAATATAATGAAACTATCAATATCATGACAAAACACTTAAAAATTGTAATCACCGACGTTTATGACATAATAATCTATATCTTGTTGGAATCAAGCTGCAATGAAATTGCGGGCACAACATAGCCGCAACATATAACTTTATCACGTGACAATCTCTTAAAATACTAATCACATTTAAGAATGTATATATTCAAAAATATTATATAAAATGTCATATTATATAAAAAAAAAAGTTTACAAAATACAGAAAAATTTTTTCTAAATTAACATTTTTAATATATTCAAAACTGAAACCATATACACATGTTGTTTGCGAAAAAAAATTTTCAATGGATTATTTTAGATAATGAAAAAGACATTAATAAAAAATTATTATGAAATTTCTTAAGAATTTTAAGTCTAATTAAAGTTCAATAAAATTAATTTTCAGATTCTTCATTAAAATTCAATAAGAAATACATAGCTCCTTCTCCCCCTATATATATTATATATATTTATATATATTCCTTACTGAATGTTTATTTTGATATATATATCTGTACAAATTAATACACGGAACATAAAATATAATGTATTATTATAATGTATAAGTGTATTATTTAATATAAAATATAATACATTTATAGATAATTTACCTATTCTCTTTTTATATACATTGTACATATTATATATGTATATATATATACATATATATATATATATTAAAATATCTATATATTTTTTCCAACCAAATTTAAGAACGATGTTATATTCATATTGCAAAATACAGATCAAGAATATTAAAATGTTGATAATGAACATAATTTTGCAATTTTGTAGATCTAGAATAGATTCTACTATCAATATTATTGTAAATACTTGAAAGAGGTCTCTGCTCACAGTTATGAATAAAAGACAAATTTATTTTAAACTCCTAATTGGTTTATCAATATTCCACAGAGTTGGATTGAATAGTGTCACACTTTAGAATTTAAGATCCATATTTAGTTTAGCTTACAAAACTTTTTTGAAAACACATTGACTTCTTGTGTACGATAACTGAACGCGGAGATACGTTGAGAATCTCGTCTTTTATATATATGCGCTAGATTAATTCGTGAAATTATTCTTGCAGCACATTCGGGAATAATAATAAGCCAACCCAGAATTGATGAGTTCAGAAATATCGTGTAACGCGTTTATACAGAATGTATATATTTTTCCTAATCTTTCATGCGATACAGGCGATTTCTATCGCGCGAGTCGGCGAATGCAACATGTGATGCGAAAATCGCACTTTCTCCTGCGCGACCAGAGCTACGATCTAATACCTAACCCGAGGTGTGAGATTTGCATCGATGATTACGGATGATCGGTCTCTTCCGGGAAAACTCTACAAGCAACCAGCACGGTCAAGTATTTTGCGACAACAAAAAATCAAAAATTGCACGGTGAAGTTAAGAGTATTTCAAAAGGCACGAATGTAACTTGGGAAAACAGAATATAATACATAGCTGTCTTTAAATCTTTCTTTTAAATCTTTTTGCCATCTTTCTTTTATCTAAATGATATTTTAGAGAATTAAATTGTGCCATGTACATAAAATTTTTCCATGTGGCAGATTATTTCATAAAAAAGTTGAATTCAATAAAAAAATCTGATAATCTCTTAGCTTAAATTTATTTTCAGGAAAATCTTTCATAATTTTTATTTTTCCATTTCAAAAATGTGCACCATATGTGCTCGTTCAATTCCCTGCATGCATGAATACACGAACCTCAATAATACGTCTCTCAATTAGCTGTGATCTAAAAAAAAAAAAAAAAAAAAAAAAACACCCCACTCACAAACGGCCTACATTCAACCAACAAACCCCACCCATCCAAACACCAAAGAAAGCAATAAACACCCCCA
>Ga0157363_1003275_pt1 | contig 14599 bp, 11 predicted proteins | sample AttsexASBM1_FD_111477 | JGI IMG/M metagenome (GOLD analysis project Ga0157363, IMG submission 111477) | Fungus gardens microbial communities from leaf cutter ant in Ribeirão Preto, State of São Paulo, Brazil - Atta sexdens ASBM1 | ecosystem: Host-associated > Fungi > Mycelium > Unclassified ...
CTCGTATTTACAATGCATATTTACCGTGAAACGATTTGTTCCCGCAAACGTAGAATTAGGTTGACAATAACTGTAAAATTAAAACTAAAATTCATAACGGCGCGTATTGGCAATGTAAGAAAAAAAATATAGATTTATTATGAATTATTTCTACGTTTAAAAAGAAAAAAAGTAATGCTCCATTTTATGTAAAATCTGAGATAATAATTAAAACATGTTATAAAATTATCTGATACTTTATAAAATTTACAAACGTATAGCAGAATCTAGATCTTAATAATTACTATATTGAAATTTTTAGAAGAATAATAATTGTATTAAAAATTAATTATTATCTATATTAATAGATCGGATTCGTTATGCATTCTTTTACGATGGAATTTACATTTTTTTCTCCTAACTATAACAACTGTAAGATCTCGATAGGCTTTCCGACTAGCGGAAGGATCGTTTCTCCGTTAACGCGTCGCATACCTCCTTCTCGAGATACGTGACAACCGCAAAGACGTGTAGCGTTTTGTTATTCAAATCAGATCAGAGCGAACCGTACGCGATATCTTTTCCGATATCGGTTCGACCCATCTGGCGTGGCTATTTTTGCCATGACGATATACCGGATCGAACCGAACCGCCGATCTAAGTTAGCATTATACTGTATACTTATACGTTCAATCGATAGATTCTATCGGTGGTGAAATGGAAAGGAAGCCGCATTGAGGGACAACCAATCATTTGTTGTACACTCGACTTTGTACGACAATCGTTTTATCGAAGGAATGAACTATGACTACTTTTCTTTCCTCATTCTCTCTCGTTCAAAGTTTCTGTCTCTTCGGAAACTTTAATTATTCAAACATCGTTAATTTTTTATGTTAAATTCATAATGTCAAATTATACTCAATTCGAGTTATTTATAATCATTTCTATATAGATCGCCATTACTATTATTGAATATCGTTAATTTAACTAACAATTGAACTTAGGGAAATATATTAAATTTGACTCAAATTTAGTTTATCATATCTGCTAAGTTGTACATAATTAAATAATAATATTAATATGGATGAAATTAACTATAGAAATATGATTAACATTTTCACATATATGGAAATAACAAAATGTTATTTAACTAAGAATTAGGTACCACTGTTCCTTTGATATTTGACAATGGAATTTATTGATTTTTCATACAAAGAACTGTGCAAATAGAATTGCGCAAAATCGTTCTGTCTTTTTCTTTCTCACATCATTATTGCCAGCATTATTATTTCGCAAAAGTGTCAATTAACGCATCCGTCTAACTTATGACTCTTTCTCAAGCCGCGCAGCGCAATATTCGATTCACGTCAGTGCGCACGTGCGCTCGCGTTTACCTCTGTAAACACCGGGCGAGACAAGGCCGCGGAATGCGAGGCACATCCCGCACATCTCGCGGTACCGTCTCGTCTCGCGCCGCCCCCTCCGGGAGTCGTCGATTCTTTCGTTGTCCTCCCCTTTCTTCTCCGTTGTTCGTAGGATTTTTCTCGTCGGCGAGGGCGCGCACGGCGCACTGCGTGTCGCCCCGGTCGTAGCCGACGACAGTGATGGACGGTTTTTGCGGTTTGCTTCTCTATCACCGCGACCGGCGCGGAGAGACGACGCGATGGCGGCCGAAGACGACGACGAAGAAGAAGAAGAAGAAGAAGAAGAAGAAGAAGAAGAAGATCACGACGGCGACAGGCGAGACAAGACGAGGCGGGAGGTGCGGTATAAACATGAGAACCAGATCGTGTCTACCGCGAGACGTATACATCGCATGTACTAACGACTGGTCCTTTGGTCAGGGAGAAGGTAAAAGGGAGGAGGCAACTGGAGGCATTACCGAGTGATGTTTTATTTAGTACTCGAATTCTTAAAAATGCCAACGCATCCTTCTCCCATCAGAGAAGAGATCCTCCCCTTCTCTGGAGGATCTCTTCTCTGATGAGCAGAGGAAGAGTTCAAGTCGTTCGATCCTTTCTTTCTCCGTGCGAGAGCTTCGTGGAAAGGCACGTCTGTCGAGCTGCGTTTCTTGCACAGTACTGCCCGTAATGGCACGCCATTTAATTAAGTTAAATGTTGACGAATGAAAGTTTGTTTAGCCTAAGCGACCGTGATGTTCGCGCGAAATTTATTGTCGCCACGACGACGTGATTTTTATCAGAAAGCGCGCGTATTCGACAATTAGGAATTGTTTGGCTTACATAAGTTAAATGACAATCTGGCTCATGAACTTACAGGTTTTCTACAATAATAATAATAATAATAATAATAATAATAATTTATTGACAAAATGCTGCTTGTATGCCTAGAATTTGAAAGGTTATATAATAAGTTGATTGTTCTTCTTACATTTGATTGTGATCGGTTAATTTCTTACGGCTTAAGATTTAAAATTTAGGTAATATCTTATTGTTTGAGAAAACTTATTAAACCTTCACTGTTAAAAATGTTCTTAAATTTCATTAAATTTTAAGTTATACAATTTGAACTTAATTTCATGACATTACATTTAAATTTAATGTATTTATAACTAAAAGGTATATTTGTGGACATTTACATAAAATTTAATGTATTTTTCATGAAAATTTATGAAATTTAATGTACTTTTCATAAAATTTTATTAGAAGTACATTAAATTTCATAAATTTAATGTACACGTTCATTACATTTAAGTAGTAACTTAATTTTCAGTTAAATCATTCATTACTTTTAATTTCGTTCATAACCACGAGCTTCATTTACATATAAAGGAAGCTCGTGGTTACATTTCTAACAGTGTTGGTACACATCGTCTTAGTGTCATATGAAAGATAAACAAATTACTCATGCTTAATTGTATAGCTAATTACTCATGCGATTGCGCGCATATGTTTCGGATAAATAAAGGTACACAGGGTGTATCCAATCTTGAGTTTAACTTCCCGCGGTCCTTTCCGCAATGTTATTCGATAATAGAGCTCGGCGATCATCTCGGAAATGCAAATTTCCGAGTCTGAGTCGTCGCGCGGTCGTGTCGTACCGCGTCGGGGAGCGGCGGCGCGGCGTGAAGCGTCGCGTCGCGTCGCGTCGCGTCGAGTCGGTTGATCGAACGTGCCACGGCATTTGTTGCCCTCGCTTAAATGCGGGATAAAATCTCTTCGCCAACCCCTCCGCGATGCTGTGTCCCATAATCTCCCATAAACGATTCCCGGCGCTGTGACAGACACCCTTTACGCCCTCCTTCGGTCTCCCTCCGTCTCGCGACCGGCATAAAATCGTAATGAACATGCGCGCGCGCGGTAAGGGCGGGTTGCGAGCTGCGAGGAGGCCTCGCTCACGCGAACGACGAAGGAGTTCGAGGGGTCCCGCGGAGAAGGTTGAGACCACCCATGCCACGGCGGGTTCGGGCAAAAACGGCCGATGGAAATGCCGGTCGGTGTCGATTTGTCAGTCGTGGAAAGCCATATAACGTCGCCGCGTGAAGTTGCGCACTCGGGAGATCAAAAAGGCAAAAGAGAAAAATTTACGACGACCCCGCGACTTTACACCGGGCGCGGCGCCATTCGCGGTTGAGGCACAGCGTGAGGCCGATTAGCGCGAGGAAAAGTAAGCCGGAAACACCGCTGAGATGATCCCACAAGCCTACAAACTTCCCAGAGGGCACGTGAAACGCAGATGACTCCTTTGACCTGACAATCTTGTTTGCAAGTATTGAGGGTTCAACACATGATAGGCTGGTTATTAAATTACATTGATTATTTACATCGTACTTTAAATATTATGAAGAGCCGTTTGACTTGAGCGATATTATAATGCTAATTCTATTTAAAAGAATGACATCTCGCGTTTGTAATTATATGTTTTTACATTGAATATTCTCTTTTTTTTTTTAAATGTACCATGTTTTTAAATTAAAACAAAGAGTAATTAAACTAACGATATTAACTACTACAAATAAAACATATTCAGAAGTTTATTTCCAGCGTGGAAATTGCTGTAATTTAAATACCATTACGAAGGGAAGTTCGTCCAGGAATAATATTAAAACGGCTGAAAAGGATGACAGTATATAAATTTTAATTAAACCTCGAAGGGATAATTTAACAAAGTTACACTTCGATTATTAAGAAGCTTGTTATCGAACACAGCCTTGAAATATGTCCTTCGTTGTCGCGACAATCCAAGGTAGAATCTTCTAATTAGCGGCTCCTGCAATTTTTCCGCCTTGAATCGCGTCTTCAGGAACGTATCGGCGTTTACGCAGGGAATGTGACGAATTGTGATTTTTTTGCATGAAGATAATGTTTCTTAAGGGAATTCTAGTCTTTCAACCTAAATTCCAAGGTGAATCTAAACTCTTGCGATACGCATAGAGTATCGCAAGCACGTGAACTTTTAGAATATTGTGAAAACTTTTAATTTTCGATTTCTATCATTAATAATTAATTATATAATACTATAGAGTATAATTTTCAAAGATAAATTCTATTATCAACTATCATTTTAAACAGGATTTGTACCAATCGCAATAACTTGGTCTTCTGATTTTTTTCCATATAGAAAAGATAATAATTTCATTAATTTCCATACAGATCCGACCCTGTGATTGCATCTTCATGAATTTATTCACGACTTCGTACGGACGAGTTTTCACTCACGCTACCCATTTCTAACGTGGTTATTTAATCGCGAACGATTTTTTCCATCGTTACACATCCAGCCGAACGAATTACCTCTTTAATTCAGCAATCGCCCGAGTCGTGTTATTTTAGTTTTAACGTTCGAATTACGTAATCGTTACTGCCAGTGTCGTTTACCGAACGTTTCCTCTGCATCGCATCGCACCGGTCCTTTTTCCCCGTCGACCGAATTCTCGCCAACTGTCACCCTGTCGTCGGTAACGCGAGGTATCTCGTGTCACTTCGCAAAGTATCGCTCTTAACGACAGGAAATTAGCGTCGTTCTTTTGGCTGGTTCGTTTCTTTGACGCTAATGGAATTGAATTTGCGACGCTGCAAGTACGTAAGGATCTACATTATACACGGTCACAATTCCGAGCGTCATTCCGCGGATCCCGAGACAGGTCTCGGAAAAAAAAAGACAAGGAGTCGCCGATCCTTGGCATGACACCTGCCATGTTAGATTTAATCGTGCTGCGCTTAATGAGATTTCTCCTCGCCGATCCGTCGGATAAAAAGTCACGCGGCAATACATTTAAATAAAAAAAGAAGGCACGAAAAATCGTACGGTAGCAACGGAGTGTCAACGAGTTTTTGTCGTGTTATTATATCGCATACTGATACGCAGATGTATCGCCGGATATTTCTCCCACGAAGGAAACGTCTCCGTTGCCAAGGAACACCGTCGAGCGTCGCAGCGAATGCTACTGGCGATGAAGCCGAATTAATTAATGCGGTCGTATATTAATGTCCGAATGAATGATTATAACTGGATGAAATCAGCGCGCAGACATCGACGTCGGTCCTGATCCTGTCGTAAATGGGATAGCAACTCAGACGGATAGTAAGCACGGTCTTTGCGTCTTTATTAATAACCCACGACGACATTGACCGATTAGAAGAGCTAGCGTAATTACCATACACATTCGTACGGCCGATAGATGAGATGCATCACGCGTGAGTATCGTGATTTCTCTCATCATGTCACATTCTTTCGCGAAGCGAATAATCAGAAAGTGGAGCAATAGGTCATGTGATAAGGTATACACGTAGATTTTCTTATGATTTATACTGAATAAAGAAACGTCGTAACTGATACATTTTTGCGATAATAGATTTTGTAAACCGCATACAATTTTTTTCCTTGAAAAATGAAGATTTCTTCGTGAAAAATGAAAAGTCGCAATAAAAATCGTTCTTGCTAAAAAGATTAATATTATTGCATATTTGATGTAATACGTACAATATTAATGATGCAAAGTCTACATTTAGCCACGAGATTTTTTTATTTTGAATTGTTTAAACTGTTAAAGCAATAATATTATATAAAATAAAATATTGAGCTTCTAAGAGCCGTTTTTTTAACTCAGAGCTTAGCTTTCGAATATCTTCTTGTTACAGCATGTGTTCTTGACAGCGAGCATCTTGAAAGAAAGTCATGAAGTCTATTGACTAATGAATCTCGTAATCTCGTTGGCGTTTTCCCTCGCGGCGTTGCGCATACACGATCATCTTGCTAAAACATCACGTAAAGTGAGTATTACGCCGCGAAAAAGTGGCTGGAAATGTTTACCGTGGAAATTGCTTGCATCTACACACTTCGCGTAACGTTCTTCCTCGAGGACACGATGTGAAAACGATGTACGCGCGCATATCTCAGAAGCGACAATTAAATTGATAATGTGTGCTAAATAGAAACTATCAGTCGCGGTATCATCGCGTGGATGAATTCACATGTCATACTGAATGCACTAAATTTTGTTAATAATAGATCCATAAAAATTGATTTAATTAAATTCAAATTCAATTCATGTTTAAATTAAAATTCAATTTTCTTTAAGGATATTGTATACGTATAATTTTTACATTTGTATCGTAAGAATGTTTAAAATCTAATTTATAGCTAATAAAATATTGAAATATTTTTCGACGGCACACTTCGTAAGAGCTACAAAATTATTGCTGAAAATTATGATTTAAGAAATATTACCAAGTAAAAATAAAATTCGTAATTAAAAAAATCGTCATTAAAAAAAAATATTGTAAAATGGATGAATAATATGCATAAATATAAATATTGTATATAATAAAAAATAAACACATAAAGATGTAAAGAAATTTTGAAAGAAATAGGCACCGACAAAATTTATATGGAGTTCGAACAAAAAATGACTCTCAACTAATTGAAAAAGACCTGCAATTATTTCTCACTTTTTCCAAAACATCCGGTGTAATTGTCGGTGTAATTTAAGTGTACGTGATATGAGAGAATCTGATGCGAACCTACACGACGAAACGATCCGATCGGCGGTTGCGGTCAACACGAACGGTAGCTTCTAATCATCGATTAGAGGCGGTCGTTACACGATGTGCGTACAGTTGGACGACCGCTGCGCCCGTCGTTCGTTAAATCACTCACAGTTCTCCAATGCATACGGGCGTCTCGCTTGGAGTAACGAGCGTCCACGGACGGCCCGCAGATCTCGCGCGATTTCTCATTTACTCGCCACACGAAATAATCGAGCCATCTATGTTTGCGTTAGCACGACTTGAGCCAATAACAAGCCGGTTCTCGCGGAGGCAGCATTATTCGAGTAAGTTACTCTAGTGGACGATTGCCTTCGTCGTGAATTCGACATGATCGTTTTGCATTCCGAAATGACATTTGATCATTTTTAATGGCGAGAATAATGAGTTTGTTTGGAATCTCCCAAAATTTTTGTACTTAAAATAAATATTGGGTGTTGAAGAGAAGAAGCGAAAATTCTGAGTGCAAGTAACGTAAACAGATCTAAAAATTAAGATTGAGATTGAAATTGAAATTAATCAATCAGAAAAGAAGAAAAAGAGTCAATATCGATTTTTAATAAACTTCGATTGCCAAATTTAATCTCAATCATTAGTCAGAACCTGACGAACCTGAAGTTTATTTTCTACACATAAACTATAGTCTACATTTTTGGAGTAAAATAGATATAAGCTTGATATTTAATTAAAAAAGATATTTTTATTCCTGCATTGGATTGCACAAGTGCAAATAAACCTTTAATGTCCAGCGAAAATCGCATACCGTTGCGTAAGTAATGAAAAGATAACCGAAAAAAATTGCGTTGGAATCAATAAGCGTGATTATTTACACGAGGTCCACCCGTCGTGCGCGATAGGATGTAACAACGGGTAATAACAATGGCAATAACAACGTGAAAATACAGAAGCAGGAAGAGAGGGAGTTCAATATTTGAAAATCCACTGCGTACAACAACGCGCGTCGATTACACGCCTCGTCGGGAATTCAAAATTCACAACCACGAGCGTGACGGCCGTTGCGGCAATAATTATGCGTCCGATGGGGGAGATACGTACGATTTGGGATGAGCTGTGCAAATACTGCGTGGGAGATAACAGGCGCGTCGGGATACTCGCCTAAATTAACCCTCTATTAATCCGACAAGTGGGGGATCGCGCGGGGCATCGTAAATTATCACCTACGACCCCTCGTTTGTGACGCGTATACGCGGCCGTGTGACTGGACGACTTCCATTTTTATGCCATTTAATTGAATCCTATTGTTTGTAGACCTTGGTAATCTAATTCCCCTGTGACGCGCGTTTTATTACTGAATCATTTGGTTAGCGCAAATAAATCTTAGCTGTTCCCTCGATATAAATATAAATGATTAAAATATTACATCTCGTAGGAGAAACAGATATATTTACGTAGTTTGTGTAATCAAAAAAAGATTAGCTATTAAACTCGCGATCCATAATTCGTATATGGTATATGGTAGAATTCAATTAATAATTTTTAATAATTTTATGTATTATATCTTAAATATAAAAAATGTTCGAAGAGTTGGAAAACATATACAAATTTAAAATATATAAGAATATGTGCGTACAAAAGATATTTGTACAGAGTGTGTCTTAAAAAAAACTCTTATTTAAAAAAATAAATATTAATTACAGCAGTTTCTTAATAAAGACTAACATGAATATATTGTATAAATATTTCTTAAAATTATTTTACTAAAAAAATGTATAATTAAAATATATTGTATATAAAAATACATGTAAATAAAATAAAAAATTATATTATTTGGACACACAAAAAATATTCGTTTAGAAAAAATTAGCTTCTAAAATCATAAACATACAAAGCTCTTTTATTTATTAAGACAGAACGTACTTGTTATATAAAATTGCTAATTAATGTTTATTTTCTACAAATGAAGCTCTTCTAATAAAAATTTTCCCTGTAATCTTTTGCATTTACTTTTAAAAATACGCAATCCATAAAATTATAAATAGAATTGAAATCTGATGTGATCGTTTAAGGTGAGCTTTGTGAAATAATTATTTTAATTTCGACAGTTATTATTTAATTATCGTATTTTTAGGACAGATGGTGGAGGATCTAGTAAAGTTTGATATTAGGCAATAAAATATTAAAAATAAAAAGTCAGTCCCTCTTCAATTTATCACGCGGATAAGCCGAAATTAACAATCATAGTTGTAATTATTTTCGTGTGTAAACAAAATTGAGTAATAAATAAACTCACCCGATGGTCCCGTTATTATGTGTAATTTTCATTAATAATAAACGCTGTGAAGGATGCGCAACGTGCACTTAACTCATTTGTCATTTTGATTGGTAGTTATTAACATTTGGAATTTTTACCCACACGCAAAAAAAACCACTGTCTGAGTATATAAGTTATATATATATATATAAGTTAAACGATTGTATAAAAAAATTTATTCAAAATAACTTAAATCATCATTGATATAAGTATAGTTTTTTTCTCTATTAAATGTTAAATCAGTCCTAGACACGAAAAGCGTCAGATAGAAAAGAGCAGAAGTGAACAAACCATGAATAGACGTAATGAATTTAACGTTGCAAATTATTAAATCTTCAAAAACAAAGGACAATGCAAGTTGACAAAGATCATTCGAGTGAAAAACAATTTCAAAGTTATTTTTTAATCTTGTCTTCATATATCGCATATCGCAAGAATTCATAACAGCTGTATATTTCGGTCTCGTGATGAGAGAGCAGCAATCGTGCGACGGATTATCTCTTTCAGGCCGCAAGAAAGATCGACGAGACCGAAAGATTTCAGCTCGATGTTCCTCTCCTACGGAGAGGACCGGTGCGTTCTTCGTGGCTGAAAATAATAACACGCGCGCGGGGATCGTATTAGGGGGTGGCTATCTAATTACAGACATACAAATGGGCACGGCGGGCCGTCTCTGGTTCCGAGCCGCGTTCCACTCGCGGCTGGTAGCGACTGCGATATAGCTTCAGGAGTGGCCTTTCGCCTCGCGTAGTGCCGCCGCGCTGCACCGTCGTGTAATATGGTGTAGTGGGATACAGAGGACGAGGTGGACGGGGCACGGTGGTTGCCGAGGGGCCCAGGAGGAGCCCCCTCGTCCGACGAGGTGGCTCGCGCGGCGCGGGGACGCGACAGGGCCCGCTGCCGATCCTGGACCACCCAAGACGAAATTCACTATAGTTTCTTCGCCGCGCTTACGATACTCGTTTCAGACTCTCCCACTCTCCTTCTTGATTCTCTCTTTCTCCTCACCCTTTGCGCGGCCCTCTCATCGACGCACTCGTTGTCCCTGTTCCTCTCACGTTTCTCTGGACCTGTACTGGCCTGCAGTCGCGAAATTGAATACGTTATAGTCTCGGGAATTCGATCAATCAGCTTACGCTCGACCGCGGTGATTGTTTAATACAAATGTATTTATGTATCGTATAGATCGTTTAAAATCTTAGAATGGTATTCACACAATCTTCTCGTTCAATAATTTTTTTCAATTCCTGTTGTTATTTTATTTGCGTTGCTTGCACTTTTTGCATCCAGAATATTTGCTTTCTCTTTTTAACACTCGAATATATATTTCTTTTTAAGGACTGATCTCTTTTACCAATCTCGGTTAAGTTAACTGATGATTACATGGGGCTCATTTATGCCCATTTTCACCAATGTAGATTAATTTTAATCTCGATTCAATTTATTCTTCGTCTTTTTCTAGTTCTAAAGATTGGAAAAAGACAAAGAGTAAGTTGGACCGAGATTAAAGTTAATCTACGTTGATGAAAATGAGTATTAGATCAAGTTTCACACTTCATGGTTAACTTTTAATCAAGGTTTAACTTATTTTAAGTAATAATGAGTAATAATGAATAATAATGAATTGTGAAACTAGGCTTAAATATGTCCCATACCGTCTTTGTATATAACAAGCAATATTTTGTACTTCGATAAAAAATACACTCGGATCTATTCATGTTTTCATTTTACAAATTTACCGGACAAAAAATGATAAAGAGATTTGCGCCGATGATATGATTCGTGCACTGAAAAAAAGAGTCTAGTTACATTAATTGAAATTCTAATTGAAGATGCAATTAGAATATTCTGGTTGAATCTATAATTTTAGCTGAAATAACTAGAATTTTGATTGATATGATCAGAATCTTCTGGTTCGTTCATTTTTAAAGAAAAATTTTCTCTCAGTCTAGCGCTTATCACGGGAATTAATAATCTCGAGCAACATCCTTTTCAGAAGGTATAAGTCTTAAGCGGACAACACGAAGGAGAAGATACACATTAAAGTATAAAACATACACGGCATACACGGGAGACGACAGTTTGGCAAAAATCCGCGCGTAAGAAGTAACCGTCAAACAAAAATCCCTTGAGAAAGAGGAAAAGAGAGAAAGAGTCGGTCGCACGAAGCACGGTTGCTAAAAGCCTGACTCAAGTAAGCGAACGAGCTGAAATACGGTTATGGACGAATCGCGTGATTAATACGTACCGGCCAGACGCGAACACAGTCGCGGACGCGCGTGTCACGCACGCTGGCACGCGCGTGTGTTACCCAACGAAACGAGAATCTTCTTCTCCTACCGGTGGGCAGCAAGAGAGATATTTCATTCCCGCGGTGTCTCCCTTTCGCCTCCCGTTCGCGGACTCCGCTTATCGGGTCGTCGTCTCTCCCGAGGGTTGTCGAGTCTCTGGATAGAAGGAGAGGCAAGGGAAAGGACGAGTGCCGCGGCAATCACGCGAACAGCTCTCGCACCGACTTTATATGAGCCAGCCCGTCGCGATCTGCAATTCTATGATTAGAATTTATGGGTTGAAGATTCGTCGGGAGTCGGAATCGGTCGGTCACCTCTGCCAGCAAAGAAACTGCCAACTGGGATAAATTCGCATAACTCCTTCTATCTATTATATATGGCGTAAATCGAAATTGGTCGTGGAATGAGAATTTAATCCTCCGGAACTGACGGTGGGTCTGTTCGACTCACTCAATTATAAATTTTTTTGTCAAAAATGTCGAATAATTCTATTTTCTTTATGTTACCTCTGCAATTTGGATTATTAAAATATACTGAATATATTCATTCTTTTTTTTATATGAGTTATGTCATTTTCTTTGAAATTAATTACTGCCTTTTAATTAATATAAATTAGATTTACACAGAGTTTTACAACAATTTTACTAAAATATCTAAATATTTAGATAGATACAGATCTGAAAATAATTTTGTTGGACCATCAAAATAATTATATGTAGGAAATTCAATGATGTGCAATGTTGCCAAAAATTTTGACATTCTAACAATCAGTAAATAATATCGAATTTTAAATTTCTGTTAATAGAGTAAAATGCAATTTTATAACTATAATTAAGTAAAAAAAAAGTATATATTGATTAAAAAATAAATCGCTATCGTGTAAAAAATCAGCAAAGTTAAGATGGAGTTTTTCTCACTCGTTATAATCATGCCTCTCATTTTTGGATATCTTGTCTCTTTTCCTGTTTGATCCTCATTACAAGTTATTATAATCTCGATATTAAGACACGTGTCGCTGCAAAACGGTGCAGATTCCCTCTCCAAAGGATATCAATACTCGTTCCAGAGCCTCAGGGCTTCTCAGCCTAACAAGGACAAACGGGTGCGAGTAAAGCCATAACTTTATTCGACGACCATCGAAGACGATGTCGACAACAACAACAACAACAACAACAGCTGCCTTTGTCTGGGTCCATATAGCAGGATCTCTTGATATTCCTGTCGTGAGTCGCCGTGCAGGCTGCCGGTGGTTGGCCGTTTTCATCCACTTGCCCTCTTCGCAAGGTTCTTCCATTCCCCTCCTTGTTTCTCTTCCATCGATGGAACACGGATGAGAGACGAAAGGTGCGGGGAAGAAAGCGGGTCCGAACGAGAGGAGAGGGAAAGGGACCGACGGATCTAAGGTCCGGCCTCGGCTCGCCCCGTCTCAGGCTTAGATCGGGCCCCGGCACATCCAAGGCGCCGCCCATTTTTTTATTCCACCCATCAAAAGAACCTGGGAGACCTCGATTCCAGTTTGCTGTCCCGCGATCGAGCGACGGCCGCGGAATTCGCGGACTCTCAAACGGGACGCGTCCAGATTCTGTCGTCGATGCTCACTCGCAGGAATGTCAGGAAGGTCCGTTGTATGAGATTCTTCATCGTGTCTGAGATCCCAGAAGCAGCAGAATCTAAACGAGGATTCGAGTGCCGAATGCGTAAAGAGAACTTAGTTGCACGAATCTTCCTCCTCCATCTGCTCCTCTTCATCCATGATAATGGAATCTTCATTGGAACTATATAGAACAGTAAAAGAAATCCGTTAAAGATTGCGTATTGATTGATTAACATAATATATTGATTGATATCATTCTTTATTTTGTGAATTAATAATTTCGAAATTCTTTTTATTATAATGTTTTCGTTAATATTTCTTATAAATGTAATATTAATTGTATACATAACGATAATGTAGTATTATAATATTGAGTTTTGCAATATATGTGTTATAATACAAATAGATTAATGTTACATATTTAAAAAAAAATTTTATTATATCTCGGAAAATTAATAGTAAAAAACTAAAAATAAAAATTGAATGTTAAAATAATAAAAATTAAAAATGTTAAAAAACAAAATTATACTTTACCTTTGACTATTAAGACCAGTTATAATAAAAAATTCGATTTTCTATAAATGTAATACATCTAGCAAATATAATTTGTCACTTAAATTACGTTTTATGTAAAAACAAAGTATAGACAATTATATATTGTTAAGATCAGTAAAAAACCTACTAGTAAAATAATAAATTTGTTTTTCTTTTTATTTATTAAATATATTTGATAATGTAACCTGTATTTAAAATTTTAGAATATCCGAAAAATGATGCGATCTCGACCCTAAGATTGTCTCATCAAGATCGATTAATGTTCTGTATACCTGGATGAGCCATTGTACGTCCCGCTGGCTAGTAATAATCTTTACCTACAGAAACGTGTTTATATATGCCCGCCTATCTGTCCATATCGGCAGGAGAGATAATTATTTTCCTTTGTGGTCATATACCTACAAGACGCCATGCGGAGAGAGGCTGGGACCAGTTTTCATGTTCTTGAATTAAAAAGATCAAAATGGTATGTTTTTAACGCCGACACAGAAAATGTCCTGCTATTGTTTGGACAGGAAATCGCAAGTTTGCGATAACATATTCAATCAAAAGCTCCTTTATTTTACATTTATTTAAAAAATCTTCTATTTCATTAGAGATGAAATTTTCTATTGTAGTTTGCAAATCCACAGTAGATTTTTTTTGTTGTTCCTGGACTATAGATATATAAAAACAATTGTTATATACCTGTGAAATCTTTTGAAATCTTACCTGTGAAACCTGAACAACAAATTGTTATCGCAATAGAAACTTCTATTCGTCCTTGCAACTAAATGAACAACTGCTTGTATACACACACACACACACACACACACACACACACACACACACACACACACACACACACACACACACACACAAAATCCTCACTCTTTATTTATCTCTTTAATAAATTATTAAA
>Ga0157363_1003278_pt1 | contig 14595 bp, 8 predicted proteins | sample AttsexASBM1_FD_111477 | JGI IMG/M metagenome (GOLD analysis project Ga0157363, IMG submission 111477) | Fungus gardens microbial communities from leaf cutter ant in Ribeirão Preto, State of São Paulo, Brazil - Atta sexdens ASBM1 | ecosystem: Host-associated > Fungi > Mycelium > Unclassified ...
AAAACTTTATTAACCTATTGAATGCCAGATTTCTTATTCGCTTGTTTCTCTGGCCAGAAAGAAATTTTCATTATTAAAGCCATTGATAAAATGTTAATAATATAATTAAATATTATAGGAAATTATCATGCTTATTACATTTTTTACTTTAGATTTTACTATTATTTTAATATATTAATTATATTTACAAAATTATATATAAATATTTTTTATAAATTTGATACATTTTTTTTTTAATTTAATAGTATCAATCAACCGATCACTGGTGATTAGCACGGCATTCAATGTGTTAATTAGAATAATATTTATTCTAATTTTTTATAATGAATTATATATTTAATCCAATTTATTAAAATCCAAATAGGAAAATTAAAAATCACTCGATTAATAAAAAATAGATTATATGTGCCTAGACTGAATTTGTGAACAACAAAAAATTTTATTAAATATAAATACTGAGTAACCGTGTTAACGAAAAATTAATTGAAATAAATTATATATAAACTATCTGAAAAAATAAAAAGATTGATAAATTTAGCAAAATTAATTAATTGTATTTTATTCTAATTAGATATAATTACATTTAATTTTATAATTTGAAACAAGTTATTACAATACACATAATTTCTTATGTAAGTTGCAATGATTATATCGCAACTCTTTAGTTTTGATATTGCTCATAATTATAATTTAATGTTATTATAATTTCTTTTTCATAAAGAATTTTAAACATATTTAATGTTATTTATTTTCCGATGAAAAGATTATATAGAAATTCGATGAAAAATCCCACATTTTGTATGCAACATTACAGATTCGTCCAAAGACGAAAAATTTGAGCAATTGACAATAAAAGATATTAGAAAAAGATTGGCGCAATAGGGGACACTTGGGGCCTGAATAAAAAGCAAAATGCTAGTAATTATCTCATAATATGACGTGCCTCCTCTCGTTGCTTAGAGGTGGTACTCGTGGAGCCTTAAATTAGAGATCTGTAGATGCTATTGTATTATGAGACTGCTGGAACTGTGCGCGAAGATTAATATTTCTAAATTTTCATGCTCTTAAAAAAGACTTGTACTTAATATTGGATCGATACTCACATGCAATTATCTAAGTTAAGACTCTGAAAGCAATAAGAAACACGGAGTGACGTATATATCATCGTTATCGTCATCACAGATACTCAGTTGTGCGCTCTCTTTCCCTCCCTTTCTATTTATCTTGACAGTGAGTGAAAGACATGTGAGAACTTAAGAAAGTAATACTTAGATAACGTTTAAATACGCCGTATACATTAAAAGTAATAAATTTATGGCTCCACTGCTGCTGCGTAGTCATTTTAGAATGAAAGGAGCTTTGCTTTATGTCATTAACAAAAACTTAATAGAGTTTATACCTACCTCCTGTATACATTTATATGTCACTTTTAATGTGCATAAAGGACTTACACCAACTTTATGGAAAATTGGTTTTCTGTCGATTTGACTAAATTTTGGATACGTTGTAGTTATCATTTTGAGCAAATGTCTCCATAGGATCAATTTCTTCTTGTAGCTAGTCTTTGCGTTCAAGAACTGTAAGGTTCAGATTCAAGCCATTCTTTAAAAATTGTATTTCCATATTATTGATATTATAAATATCATAAATGTATATATATATATATATATATATATATATATATATATATATATATAATATATATGTATAAAGTAGTATCGGGTATGACACGCGCACACACATATATACATATGTACATGTATACACATAACATATATACCCAGACAGCAGCATATAAAAATATATTTAAAACGTACATGTTGGACGTTTTGTTGGACATATTACAAACATCTAGATTAGATCCATGGATATTTAAAAAATTTTAAAGATATTTACTATTACTATTTTGGATTTCTTAAAAACATCCATTTTAGGGTGCAATGGATTAAAACTGAACTAAATTAATATATTAAACTAAATTAATATATTAAACAAATTTTAGACTACAATCGAAACGAAATGATTCATATATGAGTATTATTATTGATTAATATCTTATTCTAGAATACATAAAATTATGATAAAAAAAAATTCCCTGAATTCGAGAACTAATTTCATAGTGCTTTGAAACGGTCACTCATCCGGTTGTATACCGTCATCCTTGACTTCTGAAATCATATGGAAACAGCTGCACTTCGATGATCCACGAATACCTATATAATGGATTTATAGTTATGATACATCTGTTCAATATGGACCTGATAGATTTGTGCAATTCAACTGAATATCCAGTCAGTTACTGTCTAATATTTAATCTTAATCTTTATTATAACGACTATTTTCAGGTTAGGAAATCATACACTGTACTTTCACAGTACCAGTTATTCATGTATATCTCATCTTCGACTAGAGATCTCCACAGTCTCTCTCCTGTTGATAATAATACACCGTATGAGTTATGTACCATAATATATCTAAACAGTATGCAGTATAGACTTTTATGTTGAAAATTTTCAACACAACAGATGTCCTAGGGACGTCCATGGAAATTGGAATGGGACGTTCAAAAGACATACTAACAGAACTCCTCGTGTGATCTTAAAAAAATTTTCACTTGTCAAAGTCAGCGAAAACAACACATCGCGAGCAGATTTAGAAAATTTTTTACATGAGATGAACATTTTAAAAATGTCCAAATGTAAACATATTTTGTACGTTGTATAAAGTACGTTTTTAAAACATTCGTACTAAGTCCATGGATGTTCGGATTAAACAAAAAACCAGATTAAATAAAATTCAATGGACGTTGTGTGCTGTCTGGGTATATATTATATATATCTATTATATATATCTATCAATAATGATATAACATTAATAATACACAAACTTAATTTTTAATGAATAGTTTAAATTCTGAACTTTCCAAGATTTATAGCGTAAAAATTAGCCTTAGGAGACATTTGATCAGAATGATGAAAACTGTAATATATCCAAAATGTTGTTAATTCGATATAGAAAGTCAATTTCTATAAGGTTGGTGCGAGATCCTTTATTAAAGTTGAGGTGGATTTGAGTAAAAGTTTTAATTTCGAGTTCTTTAACCATTGGGATAGAGATGAAAACAATTATATGCAATATTTAGATTATATTTAAGCTATAGCTTAAATTCTACAGTGAAAATCATCTCGATTGTATTTTCAAGATACTAGATATCGATTTTAATTTCTTTTTTTTTTTATTCCAATTTGAGTTCATGTACGTAGTGAAATAACAAAAGCGTAAAGGGCCGGGGTCTCCGCCCTCCGCCATTTCTTCAGAATTGTATAGCTAACGCGTCAAGAAACGGGTGTTAAGCGATCTTATAGCGCATAATACTATGGCCAGTGCATCTACTTATGATATCGTAATATTTAACGTGTCGTATACCTAATCAACATTGCCAAAAATAGATTTAGTCTACGTACGTAGGATAGTTAGCACGTACACAGAAAAATTAGCAGTCTCCTACATTTTCCACCCTCCTATCTCACATCACTGTCTTTCTTTATCCTTTTTTTCTTATCTTTTTTCTTTGCTCTTCTCCGCGTGTACATATATATATATATATATATATATTTCGTCATCTTTCTTTTTTTCCAAAATCATAGAACCTTGTTTCCTCTTTTCCTCTTATTGCGGAGACCCTCGGAATGTTCTTATATGATTTCAAAAACAGCTCGCAGCAGCTCGCGGAGTACCTTAACGTTAGTTATTAAAAGGTCATCAAAGAGTCTTATAAACAAACACTTTTTCCCACTAAGAATATCGTTCTTTTCGCTTATAAATTATTTCATTGATTTCAAGTTGGTTCACAAAGATATGTATAATTAACAAGATGAATGAAAAATTGAAAGTGAGGAGTTTTAGAAACTTAATTTACAAATATATTTAATTTTAAAAATCAGAAAAATGTGTTAAAAAATTCTACTGTAAAGTTTTCGCAGATTTTTATTTATTTATTTTTTTCTTAAAGAACATAATTTATATAAAATATATAAAAAAATGATGTTTTTGAATATTGGAGGAATATCCTCTGCGTGCATGCATTCGTGCTTGAGAGAGAGTAGAGCATGGAACTTTTTTAAATATTTCATAAAAATTACCTTTTATATTGAGTGTTTCCATATAATTTATTAAAGTCAATTATTAGTATATATTTTGTACATTATAATAATGTTATCATTAAAATTTAACATTACTAATATGTATCGGCTTTGTGGTACAAAAATATTTTACATATTAGTGACAATGTTATAAAAAAAAAAATCATTTCTTTTAATATCATCCTTATATATATCAACAAATGGAAGGATAATTAAATTTATGAATAATTTGTCATTATATAGCACAATATATAGAATGGCTACTTTTTAACGATGGAATGTATATTACAGAACTTTGTGTAAATTTTTAAACTTTTTCAATTTTTTTATTTCAATTGCACCGCTTTACACAAAAGCGAAAAGTTTAATTTACTTATATATTGTACTATATTTAGTATTTCAAATAATATCATTTTTTAATCTATTATTTTTTCAATATGCGATATTTTATATATATATATATATATATTAATATATACATATATGTATATGTATATACATATGTATATGTATATACTCGGAAGTGAATAATAATGGAAAATTGGACAGAAAAATTTTCATTATCAAAATCATCATTATCAAAATCTGTATGAACTGCTTTATGATAGCATTTTAATTTTCTGGAAACTATCGAAAATAAACTTAGATCAAGTCTGAAATTTTTAATTGGACATAACATAGGTCAAGTAGGATATTCTTGAAATTTTTTAAAAACAAATAACTTTTAAATTTTATGTTATCTATGGTTTTCGAGAAAAATAAAGAAATATCAGATTATGACCGCGGTCCGATTCACGCTTAAAAATCATTTCACAACACTTAAAAATCATTTCATCCTTGTTGTTTGTCAAATGTTAAACGAAGACAAATGTTACGAATGAGCATGAATCGGACCACGATCTATGTGTCATTTATTATCCGGACATAAAAAATTATTGAGGATTTACGTTAAAATTTTTAACCAATCTTTACGAATGGGATGATGATATTTATACTTTTAGGAATAAAAAGAAGGGGGAAAATATAGCATTCTTAAATTTTTAACTGAAACATAAGTAAATAACATCTATCATTGAATAATCCTATTGAAAAGAAATATCTTTAAATAAGTAATTTTTAATATTTTTTTATCCAGTGATAGGAGGTCTTACTTATTTATTTTTAATTAAAAATTTAAGAATTTGTTACATTTTCTTTATTCCTTTTTATTCCTAAAAATATAAATAGCACCATTCCATTCATAATATAGAACATAGATTTATGTTACGTTTAAGTCTTAAGGCAATTTGTTGTGATTCAACCCTGACGTACTGAGGATATACTGAGAAATTAATTTGTATCTGGTTGCTGAAGATAATAACGATTTGGTAATAACATTGCAAATTTTTTATAGTATGCATAATTTTTTATAGGCAGTAACATCTTGGAAAAGTCACTCGTTACTGAAAAACGTAACTCATTATTTGTAAATGACGTGTACAAGTTACTTTTCAAAGTGATATTCTCAATCTTGGTGCAACTTTAACGTTTAATTAGTTATCATTACAATCATAAAAAATTGCAACATTATTATCAAATTGTTATTACAAAAAATAACGGTAATAATAACTGCGTTACAATATTCACATTTCTTGTATATATAAAAATATATACAGGATGTTTCAAACTTTTTGATACACCGCTAATTGGCAATTAGAGCGGACTAAACTGATTGAGTCGAAAAGTCCTGTACTATTTGCAATTTTTTTTAATTACCTAATAAGCAGAATGTCTAAAATTGACACACAAAGCAACTTTAAGATATCTTTAAGAGTTCTTTAAGAAACATCTCTAAAATGTTTTATAAAGAATTCTGAAAGATATCTTAAAGTTATCTAAAATTGCATTAATCAGCAATTTATTATTCAGCAATTCTTAGAAATTAATATTTCATCAATTGCAAAAATTACAAAATGGTAGAGAATTTTTCGATTCAGTTTAGCCCCTCTACTTGCCTACAAGCGATGTGTGAATAAGTTTAGGACACCCTGTATATGTATATGTATATATAATATCTATCACTAACTATATAATTAAATCTTTTAGTTAAGTTTATGATTAGTTAAAATAGCATAATATGAGGTTCACAATTTATTTTCACTGAATGTTGAAATATTTTTCGTGGAAGCTATAATTGAATTACATGGCAAATATATACCTTCAATAAAATTTATTCAAAATAGTGTATAAAAGAGAATTTACTATGTAATTCAATTACAGCTTTAACTAACGAAAAATATTTCAATATTCAAAATAGGTCATGAACCTCATAACATATAGTGCTATTTTAACATCAAAATAGATCATGAACCTCACAATATGTAGTGCTATTTTAACATCATAAACTTAATTAAAAGATTTAACTCTTTATTTGACCGTATTAATATGAACTTTCGCGTTATATGGAAACACTCATTAAAACTAGATGAAATTTTCATATTTCATTCCGCTGCCAATGTACATATGTATGTATAAATTTATACAATAATGCATACACATATACAGGAGAAATATTCTATGTATTGTATATTGTCGAATATACATCTCGTATAAGCCATTCCTTGTTATCTCGAGACTAATAGAGATAAACCTACTTCTTTTTGTGATGAGAAAGTAATGGTTAAAACGAAGTGCAAATGATTAAAATGATTTTGAATAGCCAATTCAGACAATTCGTGTAGAACCCATTTGCCTTCTTTTTTAATCTTTCCTATTACGTGTAAACAATCATAAATGATTGATTTATCAACATTTAATGCTTTAACTAATTCTTCAAGCGTTTGAATTGAGAGAGAATTTTCATCCAACAATGCCTACAATTCAACATCTTCGAACTTTTTTGATTAATCTTTTGATGAACATTCTTTGTCTTTTAAATCAAAATCACTATTTTCAAATCGTCGATATTAGTACTCACACTTTAACTGATGGAGCGAACTCAGAATAAGTTTCTGAGATAAATCGGTGCGCTTCGGCAGTCATTTTCTTCGAATCAAAGCAGTAAAGTAGTAGATGTCGAAAATGCTTTTTATCACATTCCATTTTCAATCGCACTAAAAAGTACGGTTATATTTACGAATGCACAGAACCTATATCAAATTATTTGTAGAAATATTCAAGTTTTGAAATGACATACTCAATTTCAAAATATCTTTAGTAGATCTGTACGCTTATCTGTATACTACAACTATTTGTAATGAGTCCTCAAAATTAACCAGGACACCTAATAAATATAGCATAATTAAATTAACGGTTCTAATTAAACTAAACACAATGATCTCTTAAAAAAGCTATTCATATTAGAAAATGAAGAGATATGCGTAATTTTTTTACAATAAAATAAATATTTTGATATAATCAAATTATTTTACAGAATTATACGAGTTCATTGACAATAGATGTGTAACATGTCATCTGATTATAGTCAATGTGATAGTAGATTGGAAATTGACCTCAGGTTCAAAACTGAAAAGGTAATAGTCGATTGCAAAAACTTTAAGTGGAAATAACTTTTCTAAGTAATTATTGTACTTACAATAGGATTCAGTTATTAGAACTTTATTTAATTTGATGTTATATTTATTAGGTCTCTGTTTACGAAATGAAAAGGAATGGCCATTTATATACGGGGATACCCTATACAAAATATTCGATAATAATTACAACATTTCTCGTGGACAGATAGAATAGATTAAAAAATCAGTCGAAAAGATACGCATTCATTTGGATCTTTAGGAATTAATTTTTCATTAACTGGTAAAAAAATTGCAAAGCGATACAGGAATTTTTTACTCAAAATTAGTTTAATCTGCTCTACCTGCGCACGACAGATGGTAATTACCATATGTGATTACCTATGTATCGTCTTGTATATGTATACTATACACAGGGTAGTATTCGCATACAATGTGACAAGCCAACAACTTGAAAAATATGGAAAATATGAAAAAACGTTTCAAACAAAGTGAAATAGTTTCGAAATGGATATATTTTGGTCACATTGTTTTTTTTTAGATGGAAGCTCTAAAAAAATCTATATAAACGATATCTCTTTTTTTCAAGAATTATATATTTTTTTTATACATAATATGAGTTCTCTAATTATTTTGCATATGAAAGTATTTAAATAGAAATATAAAAAAAAACGATTAGTTTATGAGATATTTTATACTTTATTCTGGCATGTATTGACATGAAATATTAAATATCTTCTAAAAAAAAACTATTGATAAAAATATTTTAAAACTTTTGTAAACAGAATAATTAACCCTTAAATGCCATACGTCAAAAAAATCACGTAAATGTCACACGGGATTAAGTGTATTCCCAGCGTGGTATTTAAGGATTAAATGAATCAACAGATGTAAACAAAACACATAGTTGCTTTTTTAAAAAATTATCCATTTTGCCTACATATTTTTTTAAAGCAATTATGTGTTTTTTTTTACATCAATTGATTCATCTCTTTTTTTATTATTCTGTTCATAAAAATATTAAGGTATGATTATCCAAAAATTAATTTACGAAATATTTAATATTTTATGTCAATATGTATCAGAATAAAGTGTAAATTATGTCGTAAATTGATTTTTTGATATCTTTATCTTAATACTTTTATATGCAGAATAATTAGAAGGATCGTATTATGTAAAAAAATCGTATAATTTCATTTTAAAAAATGAAGGTGATTTTTCTATTTTTTTGGCGTCTTTACTTAGAAGAAAAACATGACAAAATACGTTCCTCGAAACCATTCTACTTTTGTTTGAAATATTTTTCCACATCTTCCGTATTTTTCGAGTTCATTGACTTGTTACACTTTACGTAAGTCAGGGTGTTCCAGACTTGTCATATCATCGTTAATAGCTGATTTCTGAAATCTTTTCAGGACAAAAATCCCAATAAAATCAAAATATCGAGATTACATTAGTTTAAATTAATAGTAATTAAAATTCTCTATTCACAAGAGCTGACATTTTGCGCGCTTAGACATGATGGTGAAGACGTTTAAAATTATAAATTTATTTTAACATATCACAATATCTTGATATAGAATTGACATTTTATGATGTGTTCCGATATTAATTAATGAATACGTAATATATAAATAGATTCTGTATAGAACAATTTCTTAATAATATCATTCCACATTTATATATATGATAATCTTGAAGTTACTAAAGCATCTTTATCATTTATTATCATCATATCTGAGCGCGTGAAACGTCAGCTCTGTGATCAGAGAACTTTAATCATTATTAATTTAAAAACTATTATAGTCTCGACATTTGGTATTACAGCACAGAAAAAAATGAATTCCTGATTCACGTATATTTTTATTCTTGAATGCTATTTATTTTCATTTAAGTATAAAATGTTCTCTTCAATTATAAATATTTACTGGCATCAATAATAAATAAATTTATACTTTATTCTTAAAATTGTATTCTTATTTTTAAAATCATTATATGATTCTAATAAACTCAATCGCATTATTTATAAACTATTTATTTAAGAAAAAATAATATTAATGTAAGCATATTTAATGTTGAACGAATGAAAAACTTTATTCTTTTATTGAAATAAAATTTGTTTTGAACTAAAAATAAAATTTATTTTATTTTATGAATAATTTATTGTTAATCGGAAATTGTTTATTCTTGGCATAAAATCGCTATTCTAAGCATAAAATATTCTTAGATTAAAGCATTTATTTTCTTTAAGAATTTATTTTTTTGTGTGAGGATTTTCGTCTCGAAATGATTTCAGGAATCTGCTATTAACGAATGATATGAGAAGGACACTACATGTACACACGCGCGCGCGCACGCACACATACATTCATATGTATACACACTACTGCACTTTACTTATTTTGGGAATGCTTGCTTTTAATTTTCGCATTTTAAAACAATTGAAGGGGATGGATCCTAAAAAGTTGTCTGTTTTATCGATTATTTTTCAAATGAATATTTTTCTAATTGCCATTACAGATTAAAAAAATCTTTTTCTACAATTAAAGTAAAAACAGTAAGCTCCAAATTATAAAATATTTTTTAACTAAACTAAAAAATTTATGGAAAAAAAGAAAAATGTTTGTTATAATGTGCTTGATTTATGTAAATTAAAAAAATGTTTTAATTTTTTTTTGATCCACTAATAATTTCTAAAAAAAAAATACATTTTGCTCACTTTTTTATGATTCGTTTCGAAGACGATTATATCAGTGATTCTCGATGTATACATAAATGAATATTTTAAAGATATTTTAACTTTGAAAAAATTAATTTTTGTTTTTTTTATGACTATTTTCTGCAAAGTTAATAACAATTGGGGATCCATTTTGATGATTGAGTCGAAATGAATATCTTGACTCTGTAGGGCAGTCATTCAAAACCAAAGATAAATTTTTCGATAAGAGGAAAGTGTAGCTTTGTAGCTAATCAATAAAATATATTATTTATTTTGTGACACTTTATTAGATATTTTCATTATTACATATTATTTTTGTTCTTGAACATTATTATAATATTGTATTAAAAGTTATACGAATATAAGTAAATATAAGACAGAATAAGAATTAATTTTTTCACGCTTGAAATATTCTTTTCATTTATAACATCAAGAATCCCACAAGAGTGTTTTCGAAACAAACTATAAATGTGGTCGAAAAAACAAAATGTACTTATTTTTTAATAAAAAGTTATTGACTATCGAAAAAATTTTTTTAATTGTGGAAAAATTTATGCGAATCAAGTATTTGCAACAAACATTTTTTTTTCTTTTGTCTTCTGTAAATTTTTTAGTTTCAAAATAAAAAAATATTTAAAAAAAAATAAATTTTACATATTGTAAGAAATTCGATATCTTCGCAAAAACTCAACCAATTTTTTGGATTAAACGTTTTAACGCTTAGAAAGTTGAAACACTTATTTATTAAATTTTATCTGATGACATCAAAGTACAATGCTCCAAAATAAAACAAAAATATTGAAAAAATATCCATTTTCAATTTTATGTAATATAAGAACAAAATATTATATAGACGAAACGATTCAAATGCTGTTTTAAAGTTCCATCTTTTTTTTTAAAATGCATTATTAAAAATTTTTTTGTAATTTTTTCACCGAGATAATTAAATTTTTGTGAAATCGGAAACATTCCTGAAGATATAATATGCGCAAGTGCACGCGCGTGTGTATAATATATGTGTGTATAATATATGTATGTGTAATTGTGTAATTGTGTATACATACATATGTATATATTTGTATAGATGTATACATATTTATATGTGCGTGCGTGTATAGGTCACGTAGTATACACAAATGACAATACATCACTGAATCGTTGTGTCGCGTTACGATGAATTTACAGCTGATAATGAGTACAAAATAAGTGCGATACGGAACTTCTGATCTTTGTATGTTGGTCGAATGACCATCTTTCTATTTTAATTCGTAGTCGATATTCTCTCTCTCTCTCTCTCTCTCTCTCTCTTTCTCTCTCCTTCAAACAGAATACTGCTCGTTGAGTGGTCGCACAGTGGTTAAGAGATGTAGTAGTGTCTCGCGCCAAATTATCGAAATAAGGAAAATAAAATAGTATGTAGCTTTTAGTGTACCATCGCATTAATCAAAGCTCCCCTCTTTCATAGTTCTCTTTCTGTTCTTTTTTACCTTTTTTTTACGAGACTTAAATTATTCAGAAATGCTAGCGTAACTGAAAAACTTGACCTTAAAGCCTATATACAATTGCGTTAGCGTAGTTGTAAGTAGGGATCGTAAAATTAACGGATATCGGATATCCAAATGTGACACCAGTTATCCGATATCCGATCGGATATCCGGTAAGGCAATTATCTGCGTGCATACTGGATATTTTCCGAATATGGTACAAATTCCCCAAGATTCTTTAAAGAAAATAAAGGCAAGCAAGGAAAAATAGCGATAATAATTGACTGGCTGCGGAATAGGATTGTTTCCAATAAAGTTTTAACATTGCTTAGTAATAAAAGTTTAATATTAATAAATCTTTCATGGACAATGATATTTCAATATTTTCCAGTGACAATCTATTTCGATTACCAGTATAAACCACCATAAACTGTGCAAGAAGTTCAGCTAAAAAGAATATAATTCTGCACCAATGAATGAAACTTTCAATATATAAAATTTCAGCCGGATTGTCATATATTAATGATATCTGGCTATCCGATAATAAAAAAAAAAGTATCGGAAATAAAAAATATCGAATATCAGATATTTTCTGGAAATCCGATGTATCCCTAGTTGTAAGTGATTAACAATCACAGTTAAATATTTTCTTCATATTCGATTGTGTGATTAGTCAATTTTTACAACTACAATTACTTATAACTATACTTACGCAATTACTTGTAACTATACTTACGCAATAGGCTTTACAATTATTTATACTGTAAATATTAAGCAGACAAAAAAAATCAATAATAAACCATAAGCCGCTGATGCTCATTAAATTATCCGCGAGAAATACAGAGTCATAACGTGCATCCGTTAAAAAGTGACGTTAAATATCTATTAGTGCAGTGCTCGATAAATCGATAAAGCTTGACATAATAAACGGAAGATTATTGCGAAATGGAAAATGTCTGTATTTACAAGCGGCATTGCTAACAATTAGGCGTCAGAAACGCAAACATTTTGATTTTCGACGTTTTGAGAATTTTTTCGCTGGTCAGTGCCGAAAGGAATAAATCACTGTGCAGATCGCGTAGCTAATTTAGCGTCCGTCCAACATTTCGCGAGAAAACACTATGCGAATTTAATATTGTATGTCGTAGTAGTATTATACTTCATCCAAATCCTCGGCTGATCCCAGTCTTTTGGATTGAGACGAACGAACTCATTTCGTTCCGGGAATAGCGCGTCAATGAGCTAATCTCTCATGCTGGTTCTTGAACACATCAGCCGAGCTCTCTATGCTGTAGAAATGCCACTTTGTATAGTAAAAGAAGAAGCGCATTGTCGTTAGCGGGTATATTAACGTGAAAAACGATGTACTTTTGCTACGTATACTCCCCGATCGTGATTGTACATGATAGATTTTTGGTCGTTGGTCTTTACACATACACACGTACATACATCTAGATATTATATTATTATTATTAATTGAATAATTATTTACATCATCACTAAAGCATAGGTTAGGTTAGGTTTGAGCTCTCTTCTAAATGTGGAATTAGAGAATATTTTTTATAATCATTACGATCTGAGTATTGCTATATTATTATATATTAATTATTATTAGCGCTTATTATTATTATTATTGTCATCGTCGTCATCATCACCATCGTCGTCATCATTATCATCATCATCATCATCATCATCATCATCATCATCATTCATCATCATCATCATCATCATCATCATCATTATCATTATCATCATCATTGTCGGCGACGTTGATTGAATACATCCAATCAAACGACGACGCTGCCCTCCTTATCTTGTCTTCTGTTTTAACTCTTTTAAGATCTTTTTTTTCGAGTATGTAGCTACTTTGCGAGTAAGCGCCATGAGTTTGTTCCGACAATGATAAGGCCGAGGCTTTTTATATACGTGTTTTTTATGTATCAGTATTCTACGCGTTTGATTTTTAGTAAATAAGCAATTTAACTGACGTTACTTAAATCCCCAACACACGCGACATGGCGAGATTTACAATTACTTAATTATTAAATTATTGATTTCGTCCTCTTTATACTGTCCCATTCTCTCTTCTTCCGTGTTTTTTATACGTCTATTATTATAGTTTCTTTTTTCTCCCCCACCCTCAATCCCTCTGCCTAGCTGCCTCCCTTTCTCATATCTCTCCTTTGGAATATTATTTAAACACTAATTTATTATATTTCACATGTACATCCATACGTAATATATGTATAGATGTACATACATATTTAAACGTACACACACATACATCTGCGCGCGCGTGCGCGCGCACATACTCATACATACAGATTATATACATAACATCTTTTGTGCGAATTTTGGCGACTGGCTTAATTTATTATACTATTATTACATTGTACGAACGTGAGATCGCATATGTAACAATGCAAATTTTTTGCCTGCAACCCTTTCTTTCCTATCGTAGGCATCCATTTTATACGTGGTATGCGATACAATGACGTAATTTCGTATGGAAACGAAAGGGTTGAGAAGTTCAATTTTTGTACAATGATCAGGCACTCGTTATATGCCTCTATACTCGTTTATTCGCATCGATGTACTTGTATTCGCTTTAATTCGCGTTGAGAGCACGTCGCCGGCGCTTTGGGTGCCTTTGCCGTTTTTAGGAATTTACGCGATATCGAATAGTATCTCTGTCTGTCTGTCTCTTTCCCCCTCCTTCCTTCTCTCTCTCTCTCTCT
>Ga0157363_1003279_pt1 | contig 14594 bp, 10 predicted proteins | sample AttsexASBM1_FD_111477 | JGI IMG/M metagenome (GOLD analysis project Ga0157363, IMG submission 111477) | Fungus gardens microbial communities from leaf cutter ant in Ribeirão Preto, State of São Paulo, Brazil - Atta sexdens ASBM1 | ecosystem: Host-associated > Fungi > Mycelium > Unclassified ...
CACCTGCATACGTGGTGCACTCATGAGAACGGTACCTTCGTCAGTGATGTGATTAAGGCGATTGATGCAATGGGCCCGCCCATGTCCACCAACCCAGATTTGCGGCCTGGGCAGAGAGTGATTGCTGTGCACTTTCAGCCTCGGCGGGAGTTGAGAAGAGGCCAAAGCATGTTGCCCCAGAACCGCTCATCCGTGAAATTTCGCACCCCTGCTGTAGGGCGATAGCGTTTAACACATCCTGGATTATGGGGGCGTGCAGGATGGCTGGTGCTTGCAGATCATTGCCTGTCTCGCGAAGTGTCGAAAACAGGCTGGAGGCGGTTTCCCATTTTTTAGGAAAAGTAATTTCCTGGCGGGAACGTATGCCGCCCAATGTGGCAAAACTCTTAAAAATGGCGGGTGTGCTGACACCGACGCCCGGATTGATCAGAAGCATACCAATACCGGGAAGCTGGGGGACAGTGTGCAATACTTCACCAATTCCCTGCATGCGCGTTGCTTTCTGGGCAATGCAGACTGGAACATCTGCTCCAAGCTTTTCCGCAACGGAATAGAGTATGGATGGATCTGATTTCCATTCAGTGGCCAGAAGGCGAAGGGCGCAGGCTGCATCTGCTGAGCCTCCACCAATTCCAGAAGCTACGGGGAGGTTCTTTTCAAGCTTGAAGTTCCATGCGCCCGTGCTCTTTGTGGCGTCCTTCAGAAGGTTTGCGGCGCGTAGGACAAGGTTATCAGCGTTACAGTCCAGGCCTTTTCCGAAGTGACCAGTAATTGCAAGTGACATCTCTTCGGCCGGTGCCTGCATGCTGACCTGATCACCCACTCCTGCGAATACTGCCAGGCTGTCGAGAAGGTGGTACCCGTCACTCCGACGACCTGTTACATGCAGGAAGAGGTTGATCTTGGCGTGTGCCGTATCTTGTAGAAGTCTCATTTGGTCCGTTCGAAAGCTGCAAGATGAGGCCCGTCCTGTAGGGCCTTCATGATGAGGACGCGGTCCTGCGGCTGGGGGCTGTCTGCCAAAGCTTGGTTCCATTGGTCCTGCGCCTCAAGTTTCCGTCCTAGATACCAATAGGCAACGCCCAGATGATAGCCGATTTCGGGATCGTTTGGCGCATGTTCAGCGGATTGGATAAGGAGGGGAAGAGCCTGATCCAGATCGCCGTCGGTCTTTAGGAGTGCCCAGGCATAGCTGTCCTGAATTGAAGCGTCTCCCGGCTGGAGCGAGAGGGCATGTTTCAGGTGGTTCATGGCTTCCTTCGTGTTCACGCCATGCTCGATATCTGCATAGCCTACGAAGTTGAGAACCTCTGGCTCTTCTGGTGCCAGTGTAAGGGCGTGACGCATGTCTTCCTGGGCATGAGCCCAGTCGCCTTTTTCCTGATATGCCATAGCGCGTCCGATCAGGACCGGCCAAACTGTGGCTTTCCGGGGGGAAGAAGCTGCGAGGGCTTGAGTGTAGCTTGTAATCGCTTCCTCATGCTGCGCCAGCTGATCCTGCACGCCACCGAGTTGAGCAAGATAATCCGGATTTCCGGGGTTTAAGGCGAGTGCCTGCTGCAATGCCTGAGCTTGTCTGGGAAGATCGTGGAGATGAATTGTGATGTCCACTCTCTCCTGGGCTGCCAGAGCGGCAAAAGGTGAAGAGGAGGGGATCTTTTCCAGCACATCAAGGGCGTCATCGTTATGGCTGTTTTCGCGGAGAAGATCAGCCAGCATGATGCGCGCTATGGTGAGTGAAGGGTCAAGATACAGGCTCTGTCTCAGCATGATAATCGCCATGTCTGCAGGAATATTATCCTGTCGTGCGGCGTCCGCGAGCATCAGGCCGAGTTGGAGATCCAGAATGGCAAGTCCTGTCCGTGTGGACGGTGCAGGCACATTTGTAATGGCGTGCTGGAGTGCAGGGACAAGCATGTTGCCCAGCGGGCTTCCATGTGCCAGCGCGGCAATGGTGTCCTCGGCTTCTGCTTTCTGGCCCCGTCGATACAGCCAGCTGCCATATTCCTGTGCGTATACGATCTGCAGACTGAGCGGGTCAGTGCGAACGCTGCCAGTTTTTTCAAACAGGGCTGTCGCGCGGGCTGGATCAGGGAGTGCCTGCGCCACCAGTGCTGCGTGCAGCAAGTAAAGACGTCGGGTTTCGGGCAGGCCTGAGGCATCCATCAGTAGGCTGAGTGCGCGGTCTGACTTACCGATTGCAGCCTGTTGCCACGCTTCAAGGGCAGGCGCCGCAACGGCCAGAAGGGCTCCCCGATGGCTGTCACGATCAAGAACGTGACGCAGCTCATTCCAGTTTTTCCCGACGATGGCTTCCTGCGCCAGAATAAGTGTTGAGATGTCATCGGCTGGTAGGGTGCGTGCCAGATCCAGAGCTTCCGTCTGATGGCCGCTCATGGCTGCATAATGAAGAGTGTCGATCCGCAGGTGAATGTCATGCGGCGAAAGCTTGAGCGCCTGACTTAGTGCCTCGTAAGCTGCATCAATATCGCCACGCTGCATCATGACAATTTCTGCGAGCGTCCAGCCCGTTAGGGAATGCTGTGGATCTACTGATGGCTGTATGGAAAGAGGCGCAGCCTCTGCGATCGGAGAAAGGCAGCTCAGTACAAAGCCAACTGCAAGGGGCCGGAACCGCATTCGGGTCAGAAAACCTGTGGTAGGACTGGGACATGCGCGCATGATCTGCATAATGTGGACTTTAGACCGCCTGAAGTCACACGCCAACCAGAACGGAAGCCACATGACGTTACAGCCTGTTCCGACCCAGGCCGAGCTGCTCGCTGCTTTGCAGCTTCAGTATGACTGGGGCGTCGATGAGGTGCTCTCTGACATTCCGTGGAATCCGCTTGAGCCAGAGATTCGTTTGCAACGGAGGGAAGTGTTACCAGCTGCGCCGGTTCTGCCTGCGAAGCATTCTGTCATTGCTCCTACCTCTGACCTTTCCTCGGCAGTGGATCTTGCCGCTCTGATTGAAGCGAGTGAGACGCTCGAAGGCGTTGCTCTCTCTCGGACAGCTACGCATAGATTAGCGCCTGTTTTTGTGGAGGGGGCGCCGTTTCTTTTGATCGGTGAGACGCCTGATGCTGACGAAGATCGCTCGGGTCTGCTGTTTCAGGGGCGTGCAGGTGATCTGCTGGACAAGATGCTGGGGTCGATCGGTTTTGCGCGCTCTGAGATATCAATGGCGCCTGCGGTGCCCTGGCGTCCCCCTGGTGGCCGGAGTGTAACGGATCTGGAATTGCGTGCCTGTGTGCCGCTCCTGCATCGGACGATCGCGCTGTGTCGCCCGCAGATCATCATTACAATGGGTGCGACCCCCGCACGCATGTTGATGGGGGAGCAGACCATGTTGAGTCGCATCCGGGGACGTTGGGCGGAGGTGAGTATTCCGGGTCTTGCGAATCGGGTGCACGTTTTGCCTCTCAATCACCCTCTACAACTGGCTGCCAGCCCCACCATGCGGCGGAATGCATGGTCGGATCTCCTTGTTTTGGTGGAAAAACTGGACGATTCGAAAAGAGTACGAATTTAGTCCTCATACATTGTCAAAAAATATGGTGAGATCTTTAAAAAAACCGTCGGAATGAGGTTTCTGCCACTGGATTGTTTCGTGCCGAAACGATAACATCGACCGGGCCGAGTTTCTGGTTTTTTGATCCATTCTTGCCATGCAAGCCGAAAGAGGGTAGCACCTCGCCGGTAATGCGAAGGATGACCCCATTCATTTCGAACGGCACAGGACGAGCTTTGCTTGTCAGTGCGATGATTCTGGCTGGAGCAACATTTGTTCCAGCGCGCGCCCAGAGCGATCGAAGCCAGCTACCCAATACCGGTGGCCTCGGTGACGAAACGGCTTTCGCAGAAGTGCGGCCGTCTCTGGGTGGTGATGGAGTTGTCGCCTTGCCTCACCCGCTCTCCGCCGTTACGGCCAGTCGCTATAGGTCCATTTTTCTGGCGCAGCGCCGGGGAGATCTGAGCGTAGCTAAGACAGAGACGAGCCTTCTGATCGATCGAACACTCCTCGGAGACGTTTTGGCCGATCGATATCTCGCCCCTGCGGAGCATCCTACCGTGGCACAGCTGCGGGGCTGGCTCCGGGTTTATTCGAACTCCCCCGATGCCCCCACCATCCAGAAGCTCCTGCTGCGCATTGCTCCTGCGGGATCCGTGCAGGCGCAGAGTTTCAAGCAGTCTCTGACGCCGCAGGTGACGTCAGATACCGTTCATGCTGAAAATTCATCAGATCCGCTACAGCATGCTTTTGCCCGCAACCCGCTTCTGGACCGTACGGTGCAGGAGCGTGCATTTCAGGGTACCAAGGGTGCGGATAGCGCCCTGCACTTGGTGGATGCAACGCCAGGAATGACAGCATCCTATGCTGCGGAACTGTATGGCGAAATTTCACTGTCGCTTCTAAGTCAGGGCCAGGCACAAGTCGCTCTGCGGCAAGGCTGTGCAGGTTTCCGCCGTGGAGATCGTCAGGTGGGACTTCCGGCTTATGTGGCTGGCCTGGCTGCATGGCGCTCTGGTCATATGGAAGCGGCTTACGAGCTCTTCGAATCCGCCGCGAACGCCCCTATTACGACCCCCGAAATTCAGGCTGCCGCAGCCTATTGGGCGGCGCGCGCAGAAGGGCGGCGGCATGCGGTTTCCGGCTATGTGTCCTGGCTTCATCGCGCAGCCGGTCATCACGAGACGTTCTATGGCATGCTGGCAACCCAGACACTGGAAGCCGGCCGCCATGGGCATGCCAAGCTTTCCGATGCGCTGACTGACGTAACCCTTCACGACCCGGTTCCTGTTCTGGGAGAAATCGACGTCGAAGCTGTCAACGCGATGCCGCAAGGCAGGCAGTTGTTCGGCCTTCTCCAGATTGGCGAGCAGGTCCGCGCCGAAGCTCTTCTGCGGCGCATGTGGCCGGATGTTGCTCCTAACGCTGCTCTGGCGCGTTCGTTGCAGCTTGTGGCACAGACTGCTGGTTTTCAGGATCTTTCCGAGCAGATGGCAGGTTTGCTGGAAAATCAGGTGGAGCGCCCTGTGGTGGCAAAGGCGCTTCCTCTACCGCGTCTGCGCCCGAATCACGGTTTCCGGATGGACCCTGCGCTGGTTTATGCCCTGACCCGAGTTGAATCCAATTTCGATCCTGCGGCAGCGTCTGGTGCAGGTGCCCACGGTCTGATGCAGATCCGGCCCGTTACAGCGAGCTTTGTGACCGCTCGTCACATCAGCTTTGATACGCATGGCATGGCCATCATACCGGTTCCGCCGGATATGGTGAGCCGCCTTCATAACCCGTCCGCCAATCTTGAAATTGGCCAGCTTTACGTTCTTTATCTGGCAGAGCAGTCGAGCAGGACGGCAGGCGCTTCACGTCCCGAAGGTGGAGATCTGGTTCGTGTGCTTGCATCCTATAATGCGGGCCCTGGTGCAATCGCCCGATGGGAGAGTGCCCAGAACGCAGATAGCCATGATCCGCTCTACTTCATGGAAACGCTGCCCAATAATGAAACGCGTGATTATGTTCATCACGCGCTGACATACACGTGGCTGTATGCACACAAGATGGGTCTGTCTTCCCCATCGTTGAAAGCGCTGTCACGTTCCGAATGGCCTTCGTTCAGTGATGAGGAAGCTATGGCACATGAACATCTTGCCCTTAACTGACGCTCAGAGACATTCGACCAGAACAACGCCCCCGACGATTATAAGCAGCGCTCCCATCAGGACGAGTGCAAGGCGGCGCTCAATGAATGAGCGCACCTTCTCCCCGAACATCCTGATCAATGCAGCCTCCAGAAAAAACCGAGCGCCGCGGGTAAGAAGGCTTGCCGCAATGAATGTCGGGAGCGGAAAATGCGCGGCGCCCGCAGCGAGCGTCACGAATTTGTAGGGCAGGGGCGTTAGGCCTTTGCCAAGAATGATCCAGACACCATATTTACGAAAGAGCGTTTCAAGCGCGAAGATGCGTTGGTCTGCATGGTAAAAATGAGCGATGGGCATCGCAACATGCGCCATGAGAAAAGCTCCGATAAGCCAGCCCAGAACACCGCCGAAAACACTCGCTCCGGTACAGACAAACGCAGTCATCCAAACGCGATCAATACGGGCAAGCAGCATCGGGATCAGCAGGACATCAACTGGAATCGGAAACACCGAGGCTTCGGCTACGGCAATCCCAATGAGCCACCAGATGGCTTTTGGAGAGGCAGAGAGCGCCGTGATGCGATTGTAAAACGATTGAATCACCTGGAAATCCTGCTGAAAAGCTTTAGCGGTCATCCTTAACTGCGTCGCTATGGAATGAAAACGTGCTGCATTGTTCGGGTGGCTGTAAGTGCTGTCTAGAAATGCGAGCGGAGAGTTATCCTTGAAAGCCAGCCGTTACCCTATTGTTCCCCGAGTTCTTCATTGGCTCATGGCGGCCATCATCATTCCTGCATGGATGTTGGGATTTGTTGCCGGGCGCATTCTGCCAGCGAGCGCTTACGGCAGCCGACATCTGTTGCTTGGAGTGCATCGCGAGATAGCTTCAAGCATCGTAATTCTCATTGTTCTGCGTCTGGCGTGGCGGGCTACCCATCGTCCGCCTGCCTTGCCCGATCGTGTTCCGGAAGATCAGCGTGTCGCGGCCAGAGCACTGCAGTGTGTTATGTATCTGCTGATGCTTACGACACCCTTAACGGGCTGGCTGATGAGTTCGGCTTACGGAAAAACCGTTCCGGTATTGTGGGTTGGTCACTTGCCTGCATTGATTGGCTCCAGTGAACTGGCCGCGCCTGTAATTGGCGTGGCGCATCAGTTTTCAGCCTGGGCCCTTGGCGTGCTGATGTTCGGTCACATCATTGCGGCCCTACTACACCGTTTTGGGCGACGTGATTCAGTGCTTGATATGATGCTTTGATTGGCCAGTAGAGGTTCCATCACTCACGCGCCTGGAGATGCCGCTCCCCAGTTTCCGTAGCCGCCGATACCCGGAAAGGCCGTTCTCGTAACAGGCTTCTGGGGAAGCGCGTCTATCTTGGATCGCAGATGCAATGCCCCGTTCCTCAACTCCATCACAATATCGGCCTGAGCAATTGTTGCCGGACGGTGTGCAACCATGATGCGGGTAATCCTGAGGCTGCGCAGCGCATTGGCAACGTGAGATTCCGTCAGCTCGTCCAGATGGCTTGTCGCTTCATCAAGGAACAGGATTTGCGGAGAGCGATACAGGGCGCGTGCGAGGATGACGCGTTGCTTCTGGCCCCCTGAAAGGCTTGAACCCATATCACCTACCAGCGTTTCATAACGCATGGGCATGCGCATGATATCGTCATGAATGGAGGCGCGGCGTGCGCATTCCTCAATGCGCTTCTGGTCTGGCGCTTCGCCAAAGCCGGAAATGTTATCTCTGATCGAGCCGGAAAAGAGTCCGTCATCCTGTAGAACGCCCGCAATACGAGAGCGATAGCCGTCGAGGGAAAGGTTCTTGATCTCGGTGCCGTCCATCGAGATATGGCCTTCATCAGGGGCAAGGAGGCCCATGAGCGCTTTCAGGAGAGTCGTTTTCCCACAACCGGAAGGTCCGACGATGGCAACACTCTGCCCGGCAGAGACTGCAAGAGAGAGGTCACGGAAGATCCACGGGCTGTCAGGTGCATATCGTACTGAAAGACCAGCGGCTGTGAGAGAACCAAATATGTGGCCATCCTCAGGGTTCACATCCGCCAGCGGAAGCCCTGCAGGTTCGGGTTCTGACATTACGATGTCGGAAAGGCGCTCAGTCTGAATGGAGAGCATACGGAGTTTAAAACCAGTATTGATCAGGCTTCCGACCCGGCTGGCAAACTGATCTTTATAGGAAAGGAATGCCACAAGCATACCGACCGACATGTCGCCACACATGACCTGATGTGCCCCCAGAACCAGCATGATCAGGCGATCTGCGCCAAAGATCAGCTCTCCAAGGCGGCCGAACACGAGATCGAAGCGTTGCAGACGCAGATGAATGTTCATCGAATCAATCACGCTGTTCAGCCAGGCGGTTTGCCTGCGTTCACGCAGATTGAGGAGTTTGACCGTGGTCATGTTGCGCAGGGTCTCGATGAAGTGGCTCTGACTTTTCGCGTCCTGAACAACTGCTTCTTCAGAGGCTGCACGATAGGTGCCGTATGTGCCAAGGCGGACAAGCAGGTCCAGTGCAATCGCAATACAGGCAATCACTCCAAGCCATCCGCCATAAACGAACAGCATGATTCCCATGCCAATAGCCATAATACCGTCCAGGATAGTCTGAACGAGGTCCGTGGTTAGCGTGTGCTGGATGCTGGTCAGAGAGCCAAATCGGGAAATGACGTCTCCGATATGGCGGCGTGTGAAATAATCCAGCGGCAGGCGTGTAAGATGGCTGAAAAGCGATGCGTTCCATTTCAGCGAAACACGACTGCCAAACATGACGACTGCCCAGCTCCGAACGCTGGCGATGAGCATCTGAAGAAGAAGAAGGACGACCATCCCGCAGGCTACGGTCGTCAGAAGATCGTGGTCCCCCGTTACGAGCACTTCGTCGATAATGATCTGGCTGACCATGGGGGACACGAGTGCCACCAGCTCAAGGCCGAGAGAAAGCAGGAAAAGATAAGCTAGGGCAGGCTTCAGCCCGCCAATATGTCTGAAAAGGTCACGGACCCGGAGTGTGTTGCGTTCGTCTTTCTGCTCGAAGCGCTCGGTTGGGGTAAGTTCGAGCGCTACACCCGTAAACTCGCGGGACAGCTCTGCCTGTGAGACGGTTCTGCGTCCGGTTGACGGATCATGAAGTGTTACCGTGCGCCCTTTGATGGCAGTCAGAACGACGAAATGATTCATGCCCCAATGCAGGACGGAGGGGAGGGAGAGTTTGTCGAGATCTTCCAGATCCAGACGCACCGCGCGCGAATTGAAACCAACGCGACCGGCGATGGCTGTCAGTTCCTGAAGGGTGCAGCCCTGTGACGATGTCCCCTGCTGTCGCCTGAAAGTGGCGATATCGATCGGATGACCGTGATAGCCCATGATCATGGCAAGACATGCGAGACCACACTCGGCCGCTTCGGATTGCAGCACGATGGGTACCTGACGGCCAAACCCGAACTGAAGCTCTTTAAGCATCGGAGCGCCTCCTTACCGTGGGCCGATTGTGGTGGTCGCAATCGTACTGCGCATCCCGATAATCGGGTCCAGCATCCATTGCCAAAGACGACGCCGATCGGTTGCGATATCAGCAGACACCGTCATGCCGGCTTCAAGTCGATGTGCGGCGCCATATGCGGTGACATGGTCCTGATCGGGCTGGACGCGGATGCGATACAGGCTTTTGGTATCGGATTGCTGGCGTTCGCCGCGGGTACCAGAACCTTGCCCGCTCTGTGCTGGTTCAGATACGGGCGCGCGGGTGATCTCTGCGATATGCCCGTGATACAGGCCAAACTTCTGATAGGGATACGCGTCGTATCGCAGCAGAACTGGTTGGTTCTCGTGCAGGAAGCCTATGGATGTACTGTCCACATAAAGTTCTGCAAGAAGGGTTCCGTTCGTGGGGAGCAGGGTCAGCAGTGGTGTGCCAGAGGCCACCTGTTCGCCGAGATATCCGCGGACTCCGGTCAGGATACCATCTTCGGGTGCAAGAATGACATTACTTCTGCGTCCTTCATTCTCGGCGATCTGTTGATCAATGCCCGCAATCTGCCGGTTTAGATCATTTAAATCATGGGTCAAATCAGTGTCAAAGCGCGCCAGTTTGGATGCCAGATCCGAGATTTTGCTTTCCGCATCGGTTCGCGACTGAAGCGCCTGTGCATGGGTGCTTAGCAGTTGGGCATATGTGTAGAGCTGACTCTGGAACTGTGTTTCCGTCACTAAATGGGTGGCTTCGGCGCCACGCATCTTGTCGAGCGCCTGCTGAACCAAGGGCAGAACCTTTTCGTCATTGGTAAGCTGAATACTAATCTGCTCGCGCTGTCTGGTCAGGAATTCGATTTGGTTCAGCGATGCCTGTCGCTCTATCGGCGCAGATTTTTCGCGCAGGGCCCGCTGCTGTTCCAAAAGGTTCTTCTGGCGCTCAAGATCTGCAAGGACCTGATGCTGGGTTGGCCCGGACATCGACGTCGCTTCGAGGTCCTCGATGAAGAGAATATCCCCCCGATGTACGCGTTGCCCTTCTTCGGCATGTCGAGTGGTGATGATGCCAGGCTGAAACGCACCAACAGTCAGGAGGCCGCTGCGGGGCATCATCTGGCCGGTAGCATGAACGCGCCGCGTATAGGTGCCAAACCCTGCCAGGCCTGCTGCAAGCACTACCAGCCCCGCACAACTCCACGCCACAATCTTCACGGAGAGCGGCTGGCTCAACTGTACGCGCCCCAGCCAGGAATCCCGGCGGGCATCTAAAGCCTCCGGACGGAACAGTGAAGTCATAAGGCTGCTATATCACTCCGCATATTACGAAATAGTAAAAGTGTAATAAAATAAAAAAGCTCCCCGATGAAAACGGAGAGCTTTCTGTATTCGGTTATTCCAAAGTTTTTATTACTCAAATTTTTAAATTTGAGAATTCAGGACTGGGAATCGCTTGGAGGTGGGAAAGTAATTCCAAGTACTGTGGGAGACTGAAGAGAGGTATTGATCGTGCTTAAAACGTTTTGATAAAGAGACAAAGCGCCGTTGATGCCATTCTGGGCACCGTATTGTGCGCCGATCTTTATAAAATTACCGATATCTTTGAGGTCGGACGTCAGAATGCCGTTGGATGCGCCTGAAAGTGCGTCGACTGCAAAGTTGAAAACGCCTGCAACGTATCCCGCAGTTGCGCCGATCTGAGCTCCAATACGTGTGTTATTAATAGAGAAACAGCCGTCCCAGCTTGGCTGTCTGTAGCTATTGCCCCATCCGCAGTAACCGCCTGAGACGTAAGTAAGCTCTTCGGTGCGCAGGTCACGTAAAGTAGACATGTAAAATTCTAAAAAATTGTCTTTCCATGCACATTTTCGAATTTTCGTCTGGTGGCGTGACGCCGGTGTGCGTGGATAGGAATTGATGATGTGGTTTGGTTAAGAAAAAACAGATCATTCAGCAAGATAATAAAACGTTAATCATATTTACTTGGTGAGGATTTTTTCATGTCAATATGAGGAATACGGGAATCTATATCTGGGAAATGAGAATCATTTGAGAAAATCAAACATTATGGAGGCGAGAAATAGCGTTATATTTGCCAATTAATAATAAGTGAATTCCTGATAGTTATCGATAAAAATAGGAATTTATTGTTAATAAACCATCAAAAACCCATAAAAACATAGAAAATTAACAAATTGATCTTGTTTTTAAATTAAGAACACGATTGAAAAATCATCTGCGGGAGCTTCAGGAAGTTGTCTCTTGGTGCCATCTCCGCTTCCGAAGTAGAGCAAGGATAAGCAGGCATGAAGACCATGACACAGACCGCCACACCCGCTCTGCAGGGTGCCCAGACCGCTGTGGCTCTTCCTGCCAATGTAAGTGGAGGGGCTGGTACGGCAGACAATCCGTATGTCCTGAAAAGTAACTCTGGAACGGTTACTCTGATTTCAGGAAAGTACTACACTGTACCCGACAATATAACGATTGGAACTGCGCCAACATCCGTTGACTCGACGCACGCCCGTACTTCAAATGATGCTACGGGTGGGTTGGTTGTTAATGGAGCTTATGTCGAAATTTCCAGTGGTGCTTCCGTAAATGGTACGATTGATATGTCGGCTTCGGGGTCATCGTTAAAGCTGGATGCAACCTCTTCCTGGTCTTACACCGCATACAATCCAAATAAAGCAAGCCTCGGCGGTACTACCGTAACCTGGAATTCGATTAAGGGCGCTGTGGTCAGTGGTCTCGTGAATTCCGACGGTTCTGCGAACACGAATGTCAGTGTTGTGGCGGAAGGAGTGGATACTTCAAATGCCGTGAGTAAGATTTATGAGCCTTTTTATATTGCCGGGACGACCAGCACGGGCTCAACCAATGGATCAGAATTTATTTTGGGTAAAGCCCAAGCGTCTAACGGAAATACAGCCAATCTGGGCTTCGAAATAGTTTATCCGAATGGGGCGCAAATATCTAACAATAAAAATCTTCCATTCAATACTACGAAGAACAGCAAGACCGGCGAATACACGGTCAACAATTCAGTTTACACCTGCTTTCTTGCTGGCACGATGATCCTCATGGCTGATGGAAGTCAGAGGGCAGTCGAGGAAATCGGTGTGGGCGATGCTGTTGCAGTTCTTGTTGATGGTGAGCGCGCTGCGCGTGATGTGATCTGGGTCGGACGTCATTTTGCCCATGTTCGGAACGGGCTTGCCGATGATGAGGCTGGCTATCCTGTTCGTATTCGTGCGGGCGCAATGGCCGAGAACACGCCTGAGCGCGATCTGCTTGTCACTGCAGAGCATTGTCTGTTTGTGAATAACCGCTTTGTTCCGGTGCGGATGCTCGTGAATGGTGGTTCAATCGCCTATGACCGCAGCCACAGCTCATATTTCTATTATCATGTCGAAACTGCTGATCACTCCGTGATTTTTGCGGAAGGCTGTGCCACGGAATCTTTCCTGGATACTGGGCATCGTCGTCATTTTGACGGCAGCGACAACATCCTTTCATTTCTGCCAAAAACCTGGGCGCAGGCAGCGGTTCCCCTTGCTGTTGATCGTGCTTTTGTCGAACCTGTTCATGTAGCACTGAGTGATCGTTCTGCTTCCCTGGGGTATGAAGTCACTGCTCCAGCTCAGACGACGACAGACTCTGACCTGCACCTGCTGACAGATGCAGGTATGAAAATTCGCCCCGTACGGTTTGCCGGAGTAAATGCTCTGTTCATGCTCCCGGAAGGTATCGAGAGCGTGCATCTGGTTTCTCGTTCAGCACGGCCATCAGACGTTGAAGGAGTGTTCGTTGACGATCGCCGTGAGCTGGGTGTTCTGGTGGGGAAAGTGTCTCTCTGGCAGGCTGCATCCACGCACGTCATTACATCTCACCTGAGCGGTAATGCTGCGGGATGGTATGCGCCTGAAGGTCAGCGGAGCTGGAGCGCAGGTTATGCGCAGCTTCCGTTGGAGCGGCATATTGCCGAGCAGGGTGCTATGCTTTCCGTAGAAATTCTGGCTGGAGGGCCATATCTGCTTTCGACTGAGAAGACGTCAGCAGCTCTTTACGGCTGAAACTGGCCCGTTCATCCAAGTTTTCTGAAGGTAGCGCAGCTTGAGTTGCGCTACCTTTTTTGTATGAGACGATGTCCTTATCATGAGGGCGTCGATATGCAGCTAAAGCATGATGAAAAATTATTCTTATAAAAAATGTTCGTATACGAACTTTTTGATAAGCTTTGTGTCTCCCGAGGAAAATAAATATCAAAATATCTGACACGGAAGCGTGATTGGCGGCTTGCCGTGGGTGTGGGCTTTCCGTATTAACGATGCCTCTATTTCACGATGCCGTGTTTGTCAGGGGAAGGCAATGTTCCTCCTGCGCTTGTGCGAGTGTCAGTTGAGCAGCGAGTGGTCCAAATGTCAGTGAATTCCGTCGTCGAGAGTGTGACTGCCCGGATTATCGAGCGATCCAAGGTCTCGCGTCGTCGATATCTGGCGCTCATGGAGCGTAACCGCTCCAAAGGTGTCTCGCGTCCACGCCTTGCCTGCGGAAATCTCGCACATGCCATAGCTGCTGCCAGCTCTGACAAGGCTGGCCTAATGCGTCCGACGAGCAATAACATCGGGATCATCACCACCTATAATGACATGCTCTCCGCGCATCAGCCCTATGGCCGCTATCCGGACCAGATCAAGCTGTTCGCACGGGAAGTCGGCGCTACGGCGCAGGTTGCAGGCGGCGCGCCAGCTATGTGCGATGGGGTGACGCAGGGGCAGGAGGGCATGGAACTCTCGCTTTTCTCGCGGGACACCATTGCAATGTCCACAGCTGTCGGCCTCAGCCATGGCATGTTTGAGGGCGTGGCCCTGCTTGGTATCTGCGACAAGATCGTTCCGGGACTTCTGATAGGTGCCCTGCGATTTGGGCATCTGCCAACCATGCTTATTCCGGCAGGTCCCATGACCTCCGGCTTGCCGAACAAGGAAAAGCAGCGCATTCGCCAGCTTTATGTTCAGGGTAAGGTGGGGCAGGATGAGTTGATGGAAGCCGAAAACGCTTCCTATCACAGCGCAGGAACCTGCACTTTTTATGGTACCGCAAACACCAACCAGATGATGGTCGAGATCATGGGGCTGATGATGCCTGATGCGTCATTCATTAACCCGAACACCCCTCTGCGTCAGGCCATGACGCGCGCCAGCATTCATCGTCTCGCTGAAATCAGTCTGAATGGCGAGGATGTCCGTCCGCTCGGTCAGTGTGTGGACGAGAAGGCGATCGTCAATGCAGCAGTCGGCCTTCTTGCAACGGGTGGTTCGACCAACCATGCTATCCATCTGCCTGCGATCGCGCGTGCTGCTGGAATTCGGATCGATTGGGAAGATCTCAGCCGTTTGTCTTCAGCTGTTCCGCAAATCACCCGCGTCTATCCGAGCGGCTCCGAGGATGTGAAC
>Ga0157363_1003281_pt1 | contig 14588 bp, 9 predicted proteins | sample AttsexASBM1_FD_111477 | JGI IMG/M metagenome (GOLD analysis project Ga0157363, IMG submission 111477) | Fungus gardens microbial communities from leaf cutter ant in Ribeirão Preto, State of São Paulo, Brazil - Atta sexdens ASBM1 | ecosystem: Host-associated > Fungi > Mycelium > Unclassified ...
AATTTATAATATGTATTACAGTATTTTCGCATATATACAATATTTTCGATATTTTTTGAAAATACAGAATGGTGTGTACACTAAGAGAAAGCTAAGTTTTAATAAATAATTATTTGAATATTATATATATATATATATATATATGTATATATATATTATATACAATAATATTAATATTAATAATATTAATAATAATATTAATAATAATATTAACATTTAAGGGAAAATTAATATTTGCTAAATAAAAAATAATAGTTAAATTAATTTTTGTACCAAATGAATGTTTGTTTACATTTGGTAAATATTAAACTGACACTACTCAAATAAATATTTATTAAAATTTAGTGCACACATTTTTCTCTTAGTGTATTAAAACAGTTATATATAGATCTTATCTGAATATAAAAAGTGAAACAATAAAATGCCCAATATATATTTTTAGCAAATAATAAGGTACAATAATGTATTTCACAGTGTGTATTTAATCCATTTTTATATTTATAATATTAAACATACATTTTTACGTTAATTTATACAGTGTAACGACTTTAACGTACATTGAATACGCAACCAAGCGAATTCGCTGTGACTCTTTATGAGTAGTAAAAAATCGGAATCTCGTTTCGCAAGAATATTTTGTTATCAATAAAAACAACTCACAGCTGATAGCCCACGTACAATTTACAGTTCTCGATGCGTGCATAACGAGTACTCGTATTTCGCTCGTTATCTTGTTACGTGAAGATATATAAGCGATATATTTGTTGCTCATCATTACGCACGGATGACGCAACATCCTGTGCATAAAAGCGTTAAATTGTTGTAACATGATGTCACACGAATTCTGAACTGGCCCTCAGGACCTATCTCTCAACTGCTTCGCAGTTAAATTCCCAAAAAGATTGGAGATGTCTTTGTACCCCGTGTGTTTTTAAACCCCGACAAAAACGTCTGGCTCGTTATGTTGGCAACCAGACGTTTTTGTCAGTAGGTAGGCCAGGTGTTGTGAACGTACACAATACCTTATTTGAATCGACAGAAAATAGAGAACAAGAAAATAGAGAACTGTCTTTCGCAGAGGGGGTTCTTCTTGAAGGAACGCATTAAAATGAAATAAAAAAACTGGCAACTCTATGGCGTAAGCTTGTTTTGGGCGAGGCTTCGATTAAATCACTTTCGCTATCGTCGATTACGTTTCTGGTAAACACGCAGAGTTGACGGTATAACGGACATCTAATCCGGATCCTGCGATCTTGATTGTCCGATCGAATTCACTTCATGTGATCGTGACTCGTTGTCGCGGTATGCGATATCGAGCGTGGGTCGAAGTTGGCCGTTGAAAATCGCTTGCACGGCACACAATAAAATCCCGAGTTATCGATATGCACATACGAATCAATTGTCGATCCTTTACATATTATTTCAAATAGAGACCTTATATCAGAGTTTAGCTATGAACGATTATATAGTGTCTAAGTTTAAAAATAATCAGTTGGCTCATATTTCGATCGTTTAATACGAGGATTAATAAAACTGTCGCCATCGATTGTAAAATATTGCTATAATAACAAACCATAATAACAACTACTAACTATAATAACAAAAATCTCGCGCGATTCCAATTTGTCGATAAAACTGCTCGGTATACTGAGAGAAAAAGATGATTGCAATTTGTTGAATACTGCCAATTAAATATTTAATAAATATAAAGATAAAGATAAATATAAAGATAAATATAAAGATTTATTTGATACAAGAAATATTAATTTAATAATCATTCTTTTTAATGAACAAATATTTATTTATGGTAAGTAAATGTTTAGTTGACAGTATTGAACTAAATATTTATTAAAATTGATATAAAAAATATTTTTTTTCTCAATGTACGATTGATACATTCGTATCCTGCACATTTCCAGGGTTGTCACAGAAAATGAATTTTTAAATTCCTCGATTTTTCTAGGTTTCCAGATGAAAATGGAAAATTTTCTATTGTATGATTAATATAAAATATGTAAATTTCAATATTTAGACTTAAGGATGATAGAAAAGGTAGTTTATATTATTAAAAATGAAAAAAATTCAAATCAGTAAAAAATAAATTAGTTTTGGAAAAAAATGCAACTATGACAAAAAAAAGGATCAAATAAAAACACTGAATAAAATATAAATAAATATAATATAAATTAAAATAAATAAAATATAAATAAATATAAATAAAATATAAATAAATATAAATATTTTATTAAAATCGTTTAAAGTGCGCAAGTTTTGAACGTATTTGACTATAAACGTTATATAATATTTAAAAAATTATATATTAATTTCGAAATTTCAGACTTTTTTACATTTATCCCTGACTTTTCTCAGTTTTTCCTGATTAATTTCAATTTCTTTAATAATAATAATTTTTTCCGGTTTTCTTGGTTTTCTAGGTATGTGGCAACCACTCTTTCTCTTTTTAAAAAACTAAAAAGGATTAAGTAAAAAATTATAATAGTATAATACAATCTTATTTAAATATATACAATTTTTTTAAATACACAACTTTACAACTATTTTCTAAAGATGTTAAAGTATACGTAAGAATCTTTTAACACTTTTTGTATATTTCTTAAAACGATAAAAAATAACTTGGGATACGAACAATCCATCATATGTGATAAAGGAAATCATTGTGTATATTAAGGATTTTATATATATATATACATATATATTGCACTAAAAAATTCTAATTAAATCAACGGCATTTTGAAAGCGAACAGAATTTTTTGTTATCACAATTAGAAATTCTGTTTATCTTCACCAGAATACTATTCTCGTTGTTGGCGCCTTCTGTTGGTTTAATCAAAACATTTTTTCAATGTGCTAACATTGCAGCGATAATAATTAATAAAAATGCAGCTTTTAACCATGATTATTTTACTATGCAATAGTCACAAATATAAAACACTTCACTGATTCAGTAATCTACAGTCGTAATATACATTTAGTTTTCTATGTCAAGTAGCAAAGTTGACAACTGAGTAACATTAACAATTTGTTAAACCATCAAATCTTCTTAGTTATAGATATGGAATTCGCAGTAAGCTATAACTTTACTGTACTATCCAATCTATTTTTTTTTTTGTATTTCCTCTCCGTATATCTTTCAGAATTGCGCTGATATCATATACGTGTCCTTTCTCACGCGCATACAAGGTGTGCCATGCACTGTAAATCCAAATGAATAATAATATGGCTTCGCGCGCGCGCGCGCGCGCGCGTGTGTGTGTGTGTGTGTGTGTGTGTGTGAGACATAGTTTTCCATGTAAAAAATGACACCATTATACTCCACTTTAAATATGTAAATCTTTTTTTTGTATGCAATATAACGTATTATTTTTACATGGAAAACTAAGATCCCTATTCTATAACTTTTAACGATAGTAAAGATGTCGTTAGATTGTCGTTAATGTATAGTTTTTTTCTGCATAACGACAATGTCACAGTACAATATTTTTACTGTTATTAGGAGTTATGGAATAGGGATCTTTCAAACACATATATCACACACATATATCTATAATAAAAGACATTTATTGTGCCTACTACACTTGGATTTACAGTGATATCTTTGACGATCCATTTGAAGAGTGCGATTCATGGTTCGAAATGGCAGTTTGAGATTCGCAAATAGTGTAAATGGACATATTCGTCGAGGTCATGTTCGTTATTTAAAATTCATTGCCAATTCATTAGAGTAGAGGGGTTTTTCTGACGAAACCAAAGAACGAACCGCCGCGAATTGCGAATAATCTGGTACTAGCTTGAGAGATCACACGAAACAAACAAATTGCTAAATCAAACAAAGAGACCTTCCATCTGGGACGCGATCGATAAGAGCTGCTCTATGCCGCTTTAATTCTTGCTACTGGATGTTCTTTCGAGATCCCACAGGCGATTCTTTGTTTTTTCGCCTTTCCTCATAAGGAAGTGGACAACCTTTGATGCCCAGATCGGGCACTCGACCCCGCCATTTCTTTTACGAACTATAAGCTTTCGTTTCTCGTAGTCCTACGTGACGAACGGTGTTCCCGTCGCGTTTCACCGTGAAACGCGGTGATTGTCGCGCGAGGACTACCACGTAACCGTGATATCGGTATTGATGGAGGTGTCGGAACGAGCATTCGCCAGACGTGAGATCGAAACGAGGTCAATTTTAGCTTCCCGAACTGGATAACAAGGTTAAATGCGAAAACGTCGCTACGTCGGAAATTCGCCGTGATTTATCGTACTGCGAATAGCGTCTTTCCACGATAAGCCGCACAAGCATTGTACACCGCACGCGACAGAAAGAAAGCGGTCGCGATCGAGAGCGGAGCTGGGCACGACACGAGGCGATTTTTAAAACCGTCACGATTTACTAAGAATAAAAACTCTCTCAAAAGAAGGAGAGGAGAGAAAACCCCGTTCTAAATGAGAGTATGGTAAAAGAAAACAAGAGGTCTGCTTTTTATTCCTACACTTTAGATTGTACTGAAACTCTTCCTCGCTTTCGCCAAATATCAAACATATATCTATCTCACTTTAAATTCCAACAGTGTATTAGCTCAGCCACAGAAAACAGACCTAAGGTATATCGTTGCACATAATGGTAGCAGCAGAGCGAGGGCAGCCAATCAAAAGTTGGTCACAAATACACTCGCAAAAAAATGTCAATTTCTGATTTCTGATTTCCGTCCATTTTCGCTGACAAATGTCAATTCCGTTGATGAATCTAAAAAATTTAATATATATAATATAATATAGCTCAAGTAATACAAAATTAAAACAAATTATGTTGAAAATGGCTATGAGTCAAATACAATAAATTCAGAATTAATGATATAAATTAACATAAAAGTTACAAGTCAATAGCATTACAAAAATAAACGTTTCGACATCAAATAAGTTTCATTATCAATGTTAAACATGTAATCAATTAGATATAAACATAATAAAAATTATTAACGAGTGACTATAAATATAAACTTATATTTGATGTAATGAAATGATGGCACAAAATTCATCAAATGATATCGATAGAAATATTGAGTCCAAATGGTTCCTTTGATTAAAAAATTTAATTGTTTTCTTATACATATATATAGCAACGTTTGTGCGATTTTTACAATTTTTTGCAGCACATTGGCGTCTTGGACTCTTAATTCGTCTAACCCTTGATTGACAGCTAAGATAACTTAGCATCAACTCAATCATATTGCTTTTTGATATTTGCGACCAATTCCTGATTGATCGCAAAGAGCGCGGTCATTACTGGATGCTTTCCATTTGGTGACACACAAGTCGACACAAGTGTCTTTCTATTTTTGTATACTCTCTGAATCAAGAAAGATAGAATGTTTGTGTCGACTTGTGTCGCTAAATAGAAAACATCCATTATGGAGTGCGCATCCACGGGAGTGATACACTTTATTTTCTTCCACCATGGACGAGGACGAGAGAGAGTCCCGTTTTCCCGGGAAAACAGGGAGCTACCAACGCGCCCCAGATTCTGACGTGCGCGTCTCGATGCTAGACCAGCTAAACACGCCAGACGCGCGAAAGCGTCTCTCGTCGCCCCGTAGGAGATCCTCGGACTTAGAACGTTTGCGCGTTCGTAATTCGTAGCAATTGCTCGGATATTCCGTCCGTAATTTCGTCCATTTGTCGACGCTTATTAGGTACGCGACCACTTAACCCCTCCACCGGCAACTCCAACGTTAATTACGTTCGTTCCTGTATGGCCCGCGCCATGGTTGACGGATGCGTCCGTCGTAATTGTGCTCCTCTCGGAAAACGTGACTGGAATCATTGCACCTTTGGGTAAATTAACGGGAGAAAACAAGGACGAATTCGCTAATTGGATCGCTTGCTATCGGAGTCTTTTAATTCTCTACTATTCTCTATCGTAAATCGATTACACGTATTCGTGCGCTCGGACGAGTTCTAATTTCTACTTCTCGTAGCTATTTCGGACTCCCTAACGATTCTATACTCATTCCCAACTTGGTATGCAGTTCTGATATCGTATTCACTCGCTATCAAGATGTAGATAACATTAAAAGATTCCGGATCCGTAAGGTCATCCAGGTAACAAACTTACTTTCGAAAAATAAACATCTAGAGTGACTGGGATTTCTCAAACGAGAAACGACGCTCTTGATAAATAATAAAAGTTTGCTTCCTCTCTATACTATGTCGGCTTAGAGAAAATTAAATGAACCAACTCGTGCTCTGGTAAGATTCGAAAGTGCATAAATATATCTGGTCCATTAAAAACGAATCGACGATAAGAGTAATTAACCAGACAGATAACAAGTTTCCAGTTGAGCGGATTCATTAATATCCGGTCGTCGCCAATCGAAATGATTTTTTTCAATTATCTCGTATACTATGGTACTATCGTATTTTCTCAACGTAGTTCTGTCGATTAAAGGATTTAATAATTAATGATTACAATTAGTGATGACGATAATAATGACGATTCAAAAGTTAATTGCCAGTTTAAACACTTCCTTATCCTAAGTCCTGATATCAGATGTAAAATGTCATAAAAGAGCAAATAAAAATAAATCATCGAGCAAAAATCAAGCGAATTTCGTTAAATTTGCAAACGCGCCATAATAATTCGTTAACGCGCATACAAAAGTGTGTATATAGAAAAAAGACCATGTATTTCGTGCTGCATTGTCTGTATACTCTGCACGTGTCGGAAGACACGTGCCCGATGAACGAAAAGTGATTACAAAACTAATTCGGCGATGGAATGCTACGGAAAACTACTGTTTCTTTATTAACGACTAGAGGTTCCTTTTAGAATGCTACGCGCGGTAATCTGATCTAATTGACTGCTTCTCTTTTATAATATTATAATGATAATCAACACTTCTCTTGAAAAATATTTTAAAAATTTATCTGCTTAATTTGCAGTTAAAAAAACGCAATGCAAAAGCTCATACAAAGAGTACAAAGTGAAAAGAATGTAGCGAGGAAAAAGGAAGAGGAATCTTATTCAAAATTTGCAAAGCTCGATTAAGAATGGATAATAATTCAGAGAAAGCTTTTATGCTTTCTTGCTAAAATGTCGTCTAAGACTGCAAGTTGATGTGATTCAAAGATGTTAATCTTTCCCTAAGAAAATTTCTAATCCTCTCTGGCACACATTTATCTGTAGAATTTGATATTTAAAGAAGATCTCACATTAATTACATAGAAAGTCCCAGTGAAATTAGTTAGTTTTTACACATAATGTGGTGAACAAAAGATATCAGATACAAGACTCAATAATGGATAGTTTTTTAATTTGTCAAAAGATGTGTATCAAAAGATGTGATCACAAGTTTTTATACTTTTCAGACACAACTCAAAAACTATTCATTGTTGAATCTTGTGTTAACGAACTTCACATATTTATAAGCTATATTATATGAGAAAATTAACTCATTTTACTGGAATCCAATTTTCCATATTATTAATGCGGAATCTATTAATTATGAAGTCTATATTAATTACAGAATCTATTAATAGTAAATTAGATCTCAGTGAAATGAGTTATTTTCACATTATAATAAATAAGAAGGAAAGAAAGAGAAAAATATAAATATATACACACAGATAGATAACAATCAGTAAAAGGACTCTGCATTAATTACATGGAAAATTGGCTCCCGGTGAAATGAATTAATTTTCACATATAATGTAGCTTATAATATGATGAACAAAAGATGTCATAAACTCAATAATGTAGTAATTTTTTAACTATGATGCATCATTATAGATGCTCCATGAGCCTAAATTTTATGCCTCTTTAATACACTAGCCTTTGACAATAGCTCCAAAACTATTCATTATTGAGTCTTGTGTCAATGACATCTTTTGTTCTCCACATTATATATAAGTCACATTATACATGAAACTCCAACTCATTTTACCGTGACCCAATTTTCCATATAATTAGTGCGGAGTTCTACTATATAGATTGTTATCCATCGTATATATTCTTGTGATTACATCTTCTTTTTTCTTCTTTATTAAATTAGCAGAGTGTAATAAATCATACCTAATAATAACAAACTAATGAAATTTGAGGAAAGAAAGAAAACGTTTGTATCTTTTTCTTCGCATTCTTTGGAATTCGACCGAATACTCGAGGTATTGTTAGCACGTAACTCCTGAAAGGTCAGAAGAGACGAGCGGACACGCTCCGCGGAAACGTTGGTAGAATCGATAGTATAAAAGGCAACGCGGGTCTCCATAGCGCGGCCTTCTTGATCTATCGTAATTGCGCTAAAAATCACCGTGTGTTGCATCCATGCGTTATTATAGTCCTGCGAATGACAAGTGAATTAACCCGGCAATGCGACTCATAAATGTTTGCGCTGCTTTAGATGAAGTTTCGCCCATGCTCTCTAATTTCGAACAAACACCTAATTGATATTTGGAACCTAATTGACTTTAAATAAATGAGAACCGATCGAGAACCACACATTATTGATAATAACTCAGTACATCCCGGCAACGAGTTGAGTCTCGATTAAATTTCTGCACGTGAATCATAAGCGTGCAAACGCGGTTTATCGATAGCGACGGTAATAGAATGCACTTTATACGTAAGAAAATGGCGATGATTAAAGATCGAGAAATACGATCGGACACTGTCGGCATTGCGGATCTGATAATCGCGGCGAACCGAAAAGCCTCGAATAAATCGGTCTCGGGTGCCAGGCTTGCGTAAGACTATAGCGCGATAGATAAAGACATGCATTATTCCGCCGAGCGAGTCTCTAGCCTGCGAAAGCCAGGGAGTACTTTCAGACGTTTCCTCGGACGTTTCAAAATTTCAAGGCTCGATGGGCCGTGCTAGAAGTATTCGCCATTTTTCACGGGATTAAGAGACTATTCCGATTCGTCCCTCGTAACCAAAAGGGGCGGAGGTGTATAACGTACAGTGCCAAAAAAAAACTGTTGGCCGTGCAAAGCTTGCCTGCCCAGCTTTCTCCACTTAATCGATCATGCGTCGTAACACGCGGCACGGCTATAGCCCGATATAGTTGTCCCGATTCTATCCAATTCCAGTTCGCGCATAATTTATTAAGGGCTGCTTGGGAACGTGAAACATATCCAAGGAAGTGACCGGCCTGCCGGTCGGTTGGCCGGCGAATAGGATCATTATCGTGGTCGATTTCCATGCTGTCGCTCGCATGTCGGGCGAAATAGAGCAAACCGGAGCATGCGTTACAACAAAACTCAAACCGTGCGAGGCTTTCTAATCCGTTGGTTAATATGCGCGCGATTCAGTTGACACCCGCGATCCAGCATATTTGAAATTTTTCATATTTTTCTCGGGATTTATCACCGTGACTTACAATGTCACGCTGCAGAGTTCCACTGAAAAAAATGCCTAATCTTAACGCGTGTACGTATTCGTTCCCATAAATTTATTCCACGCGTTTTCATTTGTTCGCTGCGGTGTACTTCTTTTCGTTCCAATTGCTAACTTGCGTCCCGCTCAGTGCAGCTGGTATATTTCCGTTCCGGAAGTAAATTCAAAAGGCTGTTATTGCGCTTCCGCATGGTCATATATTGCGACATCTCGGTATATAATGCCACGTTCGTTGTGTAGCATTACGGTATACATTCGTTTGCAGGAAATGATACAACCTCAATTACAACCTCAAGAAGATAAGATTGTTTTTAAATTTAATTAAAGCTTCTTAAGTCTTGTTAATTAAAATCTGAATGAATGAAAACGAAAAATGTAAATTATCATTCGTGCATTTTGCGTTTGCAGTTCCACTTGCAATTATATTTCGAAAACATTTTTGCAAAGGAGTAAATTGGTGCTCGTCAATTATTTCCGTTTATATATCTTTCCGGAGAGAAAAGAATGATTACATAACATGAATCTAATGATGGGGGGTTGACAAATGGCAATTGCAAGATGAACGAATGAGTTTTAATTAACACGCTTAATGTTAATGAATGCTTTTGCTTATCTTTACACTGTTAGAAATGTAAACACGAGCTTCCTTTACATGTAAATAATTACTCGTAATTATGAATAAAATTAAAAGTAATGAATGACTGAAAATTAAGTTATAATAGTTATTTAAATGAAATTCATTTCATTTATGAAATTTAATGTACTTTTAATAAAATTTTATGAAAAGTTAAATTTCCTAAATTTTCATGAAAATATTTAAAAAAACATTAAATTTTGTATACATGTATACAAATATACTTTTTAATTATAAATACATTAAACTTACAATGTAATGTCATGAAATTAAATTCAAATTGTGTAACTTAAAAGTTAATAAAATTTAAGAACATTTCTAACAGTGTAGCTGATCGACTTAGATCGATTAAGACTTATCCGATCGAGAGAAATGATTACGAAAACGCGGGAAAAAATTAAAAGGAAAGAAAAGAAGTAGGTGTAGGATATTGCGCTGAAAACCTTCGGGAAATCTGACGAAGGTAGAAATTAATGAAGATAGGAATTAATGAAGATTATAGCCTATTCTTTTTAACTGAACTTCTTGCACAATTAATGTTAATGAACGCTTTTGCTTATCTTTAGATTCAGACTCATCTCGATTAAGAAAAATCATTATGAAAACGCGGGGGAAGAGAGAAGAAAGGAAGTAGGCGTAGGGCATTGCGCTAAAAACCGTCGGGAAATCTGACGAAGGTGGGAATTAATGAAATTCCGAAGAAGTAATAATGCCTCGTATGCGCGTTCTTCGAAAGCCGGACAAAAATGGGTCAAGCGCGAGAAAATCCGAGCAGGATGCGCGTTCACCGCGATCGTATCCGGAACGACGATATGACAATTTTCAGCGGCGCTTTACGGCCGACCACGTCACATCGACATCCGCCGTTTTATTTTGCCGAAATTACGACTTCCCAGGAGGTAGGCGACGAACTGCAATAGAGTGAATTTTACGAGGGGTAACTCAATACAACTGAGAGACTTTCACCCCAATGAATTCTGAATAAAACACACGCCGCTTCAAATTTCATTGTCTATTTCAATAAATGTATTTTTGCGAGAAAAATAGCAAAAGTTTCTCTCTTTCTCTTGGCTCGACAAGATTAACGATATATGGATGAAGTGTCAATCGCAGATTCCTGTAATTCTGGCGTTATACATACATCTCCTCTTTCTCGGCGTGATCGTGTATGATACGTTGCTATTCTCGGAGAAAACCGAATCGGCGAAAATTCCTCTCATATGCCGTTTCTATGACGACAAAATGGAAAGACATGTTCGATCGACCAATGCGACGAAGAGAGAATCCTTAATCTTTCTATCGCAAAGCGTGATGGACCTCTCTGAAAGATTCTTCTGGATTACTATGTCTATGATAAATGACTCGATAAACAAAAATCATTTATCCAGAATCCAGGATATTATCGTTTCTTATAAATCTAATGACATTTTGTTGCGTGTCTCCTATAGTATTTAAAACTAAAAGGTATAGAACGATAAATAGTTGCATTACAGATTTTCTATAATTAGTTTGAATTTCATATATGTTACCTTGAATTTCATATACGTTGCTTTCATATAGGTACATTATCGGTCGAATTTTGCACAGGAGGGAAGTCAGCTGGAAAATTAATTCCCTCCATCGTATTACCGAGAAATCACAGTCGATCGCTCCGAAGTGTGCAAGAATTCGTTAATTAAGATTTAAATTATATCTTAAAGTATCTCTCAATCAAATATTTGAGTATCAATAGTCACGAATGTTATGTTATCGAAAAAATGACGCATACTAGAGATTTCTTATAGAATGTCCAGAATGATTTTTAAATCGATTTCATTTTAAAGAAATTTCGATCAGACCCTTTAATATAGAATGTTCGATAACAAAATTTCATAAAGTTATATCATTTGCAATATTAAACCGAAAAGATCTGACATTGTTTGCATGATAATACATGATTACGTTGCAAATTATTTCGTGACCTGTGTACTAATTTAGTACTACTCGAATTGTACTACCAATATATATAATTTAGAAACAAAATTCCAATTACCATTTTTAATAAATAATAAATGTACAAGACATCGATAATTGAAAAAAAATATCGTACCACGTTAATTAGTTTTAGTAGAACTCTTTAAAATCATTTTAAATAGAGTTCTGATTTTTTCGACTTTGGTTTTTTAGCATAACAAATAGCGGAGTTCTTTTTATTTTTTATAAGGAACTGTAGAACTATTAAAAAGAAAAAAAAGTACTACTAGAATCACTATTTTTTTTTTATATTAATAGAATGTGGCGCTAGCTTTACAAATCCATCAATTTGGATTGTGAAGTAGTTAGTACATCGTTCTATTAATATAAAAAGAAATAATGACAATCCCAGCATTTTTCATAATTTTATAGTTTTTTATCAAAATAAAAAAAGTTTTTTATACTAAAAAATCAAAACTGAAAATATGGTGTGCTAATTTCGCGAATCTAACATTTTTCTTTTAAAGTACAAAAAAAGAAAAAGACAAATATTTTTACTTTTGGCTACAGTTATAGTATTTTGTTTTTCTATATCTTTTGTTCCATCTGGAATTCTCTTTTGTTCGTTCTGTTTAACTGTACCTATTTAATCTAGAAAGTAAGTTAAGAGTGTCACTATTACAAATACGCTTTTTAAAATGTTGAAACTTATAATACTCGATGAGTGTATCGTATTTTATATACTTGTAAATACAGTTAGAATTGTTTATCTGTGGTTCACATTATTTGACATCAAATACATTAGTCCACCCTTCTATTTTCTCTATGAAATGCATATACACAGACAGTAATGCGTAAAGTTATCTCGATATTTATGCATTACATGTGCCATTAGAGCTGGGAAAATTATCGAAAGTTTCACGAAAATTCTAATCCATTAGTAATAAGAGATATTCTCTCGCTACAGATATTTAGAAAACAAATACGCAAACGGTTATAAAATTAATCAAGTAATAATACAAGAAAATCGTAAAAGAGTATATAGAGATTTTGACGAGTGTTTCAGAAAGAATAATGTACGAATAAGCGTAACCATTCACCGCTGGCATGCTTACAAAGAAAGCGCAAACGCCGCGCAACGTGTAATTATATGCATATTTGTTCGTTCGCAATTTTGACGGCACGCAAAGGTTTCCGCTCCAACTTGGTCACGCGATTGGAAACCAACCCGCGGAATACTCTAACATCAAAGAACATCCGTGCGTTCTCCAAATTGCCGCAACGTCGTTCGGTAGTTGGAACCAAATTTTAGCCACCAACTGAAATTCTCTAAGCCTCAAATCCTGCTCAGCTTTCTGACGAGTGACGGCACGGAGAAGACCTTGTCGAAAATGTATAACAGACGACGAGAACGAGGCGGTTGTTGGGACTGCAAACAATAATTTCAAACTCGCAATAGAAAATGAGAACGGTTGACACAACTGCGTACGACTTCTCGAAGAGTGCGAGCAAAAACAAAGAGGAGAAGGATGAGTCGGAGGAACGCACGACGAGCTGCTTCATCATGCTGGGAAATCAAAACACGAAGGACAAGGCGGTGGAAAAACAGGGAGCTCCGTGGCTCGCGTGCATAACGTGCGACATGAATTAAACATACGCTGTTCACGATCCGGACGACGGAGGTTGAGGCGAATGCCGAGAAGCGTCGCGTTGGCAGGGAGATGAGGGAAGGAATGAAAAGACGACTCGGTGAAATTGAAGTCGGACGAGGGAAAAGACAGAAGCGGGAAAGGCAAAGAAAGAAGTGTACACGCTGAAGACTTTCAACCGTTGCTGAATTGTAGGATACGTGTCCTAAGACACATTCAACGATATATACCTGTTGGAAAATAGATACTTCAATTAAATTAAATATGTTACGCTAGATGCGCAAACCGTAGACTTATATCACCATCTCCGATTGAAACCATCGTTCTTGGTTCGATTTTCATTATGCGCTCCGAGTAAAGTTCGCAACTCGTGAAGCGTCCTATCGACCTCAATATTAGTTATTCGTAGTGCCCATCCCTAACCGGGGGTCTGCCCAATGACTGGAAGGACAATAGCTGGAGTTTACGAGGGCCGGTCTGAAACTTGGCTCCAACATCGAACAGTACATGGAACTCAAAACTCACCCCCGTGAACGAGCGCGTCCGCGACGACCTCGGGTCCTCACTCGCTATCCAGCCACCACTCTCGCGTACTCGTTCATCTTCGGCTATCTCCGCTGACGATCGGTCGCGCGCAACCCTCTCCGACAAGGTGGATAGGATGACCGGGGAAAGCAACCAGCGGAGAGGGTGCGGTCGAGAATGCGGGAAACGACGAGGCAAGCGGTTACGAGAGCGGATGGTCCGCGGTTTTACTAGCGATGAGAAGCGACAGAAATTCCGCAGAAAGATAGAGAGAAAAAAAGAGAAAAAAGACATGAATTTTTGATTCCTTTTCCTCATCTCTTTCTTGCTCTTTCTGGATTCCTAATATATATATATATATATATATATATATATATATATATATATATATATATATATATATATATATATATATATATAA
>Ga0157363_1003282_pt1 | contig 14587 bp, 6 predicted proteins | sample AttsexASBM1_FD_111477 | JGI IMG/M metagenome (GOLD analysis project Ga0157363, IMG submission 111477) | Fungus gardens microbial communities from leaf cutter ant in Ribeirão Preto, State of São Paulo, Brazil - Atta sexdens ASBM1 | ecosystem: Host-associated > Fungi > Mycelium > Unclassified ...
TAAAGTGCCGTAAAGTTACTCCGTTACAAATTACATTAAAAAGAAACGAGTTACAAATTGCGATTATTTTTTTCAGTAACATATGACTTTTTTTTTCAATCCGTGATAAGTAACTATTAACTATTTCAATTCTGGTGTTACCTAAAATCTGTTTTTTATTCCTACATTGTCTCAACTGGTACATATGATTCAATAAGATGAAATGAAATAAATATATATTTATTTTACTTTAACTTATTGCACTGTATGCGCCAATTCAGAGAATGCAGGAATAAAAAACAGATCTATTATCAACCTAAAATAATTCGCAACGTTATTTCCGAATCGTTATTACAACAAGGCAACTAAGTAATTAACATTAAATAACGGCAGTTACAATAACTAATTATTTTCATTTCCTGGAAATATTACTTCATACACTTTTAAGTTATTATAACTACTATATGTGTGACAAAGAAAATGAGAAAGAGAGAGAGAGAGAGAGAGAGAGAGAGAGAGAGAGAGAGAGAATTAAATATATTCTGGATAATATGTGCTGGATGTAGGATCATATATTGATCAACATGTCATTGAATCATTATATTTATATTGGATAAAAATGTATTATATAAATATAATGATTTTTCTAGCAAACATAAAATTTATAAAATATAATAGATTAATCATTTTATAAATGTATTCGATCAACCACGCGTCTGTCATAGAACGCAATCTAACATACTGATCAATATGTTGATGCAACAAGCGGTACATGTATTAGCACAATATTAGAATTTATTTGCAACTTTCAGATGACTTTTAATTTGATTCCCTTATCTCACTAATCTGCGCGCAGTTTAAATGCAATCGGCAGTAAATTCCAGCACTATATTAGTTCATAACAAACATATCATGAACATATCAGAACAAATATATCATGAATAAACAAATTAATTAATTATAATTAATTATTACACCAACGTAAAGTATGTATACATCTTCTTGCATTTTTTAAATATGTGTTTAATAAAAATTAATATGAAATATACAGTAAAGCTTTTGCTAGATATAAAAATTTTATATTTTAAATAAAACTGTAACTTCTCTAAACAACTCATAGTTATAAAATAAACACAATGTTTAATTGCTAAAGTTAATGTATATAAGATGTTTTCCAAGAAAAGACATAAATCAACACAGGAATTATTCTAACTTCATTCACTATTCGATGAGAGACAATCGATTTGTATCTTTTACTGGAAAATTACTGTAATAATGTAACAGATATTATGTTGCATATGTATTAATATAATTAATTTATTTTTGTTAATAAGGAGCTCCGTCTCTTTCTATCATAAGTGAGGATGCTCCTATCGACATTAAGGATATTAGTGAGGCTCCTATCGGCAAATTTAAGTATCAAGTGTCATTAAGAGTAAACGGCACACACATATGCAGTGGATCCATTCTTGATGATTTTAACGTGTTAACATCAGCAAAATGTGTTGTTGCGTATGTTAAATATTCTGAATATTTATCAATATACACATTTTTGAAATGTAAATCTAATTTGAAAGTATTAAATAGACAGTGTATGAAATGTGTACGTATTCAATAAGCAAATTGCTAACAGGTATAATATCTAAAATAAAATCTACTGATTACAAATTGATAACAGATTTACTACTAGCTATTGCAACAAATTCAGTATCATTTAAGTATTCAATTAACTTTTACTTGCAGAACTTAACGATATAATTTAACAGCAAATTGGAGGTTGATAGCAGAAACCGAACAGAGAGAGAGAGAGAGAGAGAGAGAGAGAGAGAGAATATTTTATTTCGTTAACATGAATTACGTCATTTAAACGCCAAAATGTGTTTAGTTTCTGCAATCAATTTTTTATTAACAGCTTCTATTATATTTCTGATATTTAATTAATAAAATACATAACAAATATTTTCAAAATTTGTTCTTAATATGGATTTGTTCTTAATATAGATATGGATTTTTAATATTTTTATATATATTTTTATTCTTAGGTTGGAGTGTGACTCAGCTAAAATACAGGTCCATGTCGGCATAAACTCTTTAAATGATACAGGATATCGTCATAACGTAGGAAGTATTAACGTCCACCAAAATTACGACGAATTATTATGCTTTAATGACATCGCCTTGGTTCACCTTAGCGATCCTATCAAACAACGGAACGTACTAGTATATCCGATAAATCTTCCAAAACCTAATAAAAATTTCGAAGGCAAGCCGTGCCTGTTATCCGGATGGACAAATACAACAGTAATGTTTAATTTATGATACAAAAATTTTCCAATCATATTCAAGAAAGAACTCTTTCTTAAAGTAATTTTATTATTTTCTTTTTATATAAATATAATAAGAAGAAATTAGAAGTAATAAGTGTAAGAAGATTTTCTAACAACCTGTTAATAATATTTCTGTTGCTGTTATTCGTTGTTTGATGCTCGATGTAATAATTAATGCAATTATCCTTTCTAGAATGGAGACTTGCAACAAACTGAATTGGTAATTGATAAGCAAAAAGAATGCGCGACAAGACACTGGGAACTGACAGATAGTCATATCTGCACTATAGCTCAAAACAGATCGAATGAATACAAGGTAAGCCGTCGATTATTAATATGATACAATAAATCATTTACATATATTTTTGATTTTGTTGATGTAACATCAACAGATTAATAAATGATTCTAACCTTTGCCATTCTATATCTTTTTGTTACGTATCTATCATATAAATATTGCGTAAAAACATCTCACAGAAATAAAAATAATTATAAAATTTTTTAAAAAGCGAAAAGACATTAAGAATAACGACATAAACAGGAAATATAATATATTTATTAATAAAAAAAGTTATAGCGTAACAAAATAAAAAAAACTTCATGTTTCTTCCATTTTACTTCGCTAAAACTTTATATATTTATACTAACGAAAGTAAAAATAATATTAAAAGAATCTAATTATATATCGATTGAATTTTTGCATTTTGACATGAATATATTTACATTTTCAATATATATTTCTAAAAAAATATTAATATTATGAAATAGTATAATCGTGATCTAATTGCCAATTAAATTACTTATGTCTAAATAATTATAATAATATTTTGCAATAATAAGTAATTAATTACTAATACTGTATATAATAGTTTTATATATTCATTTTATATATTAATATTTTCATATTAATTTTCATTCAAGAATGATTTTGGTGCACCTTTGGTCGCTAATGGAGTTCAAATTGGAATCGCTTCCTTCACCTGTTCTGGAGAACCAGATGTTTACACAAGAGTGTCTAGTTTCCTGTCTTGGATCAAAGCAAATTTGAAGAATTAAGAGAATATTTAATTTGTTTATTACTATTTGGTGTTACAAAATTTAAAATAACAGTAATAATATAGCTTAAAAAAATTACTTCTACGAAATGTATGCTCTTTTTTTCAATTAAATAAATTATCAAAAATAAATTATCAAAAAATGTAAATAACAAAACAATCATCATTGTGTTTCTATTCCAAGATTCTCAATCATCGCAATTATCTGCAATGAATAATATCATTTATTAATATGATATTAAATATTATATAAAATTGATATATCTGCATGTTACTGTTATAAATTAGTTTGATGAATTTAGCGAAGAAAAATTTTTTGAAAGATATATTGTTAAAAATAAAAAAAGTTTAGTAAAAAAAAGCTTAAAAATACATGATCATGTTGTAAATTTTAAAAATTAAAATAGACATGACACATAAAATTAAATATTTGTAAGTAATTTTCATAAGTTGTCTTATACAATAAGATGTCGAATTACATATTTCGCATTTACAATGTTAATACAATAATTTCTATTCTGGTAAATAAAGATGTTATCTGTAAAGGGATGATAGAACTTTCGCAAAAGTCATCACACATATAGATGTGATTATCATGATAGTTAAAATGTTAAACTATATACAGTATCCAATATTTAAATATAATATATATGCTAGCATATATAAAACTTTACTCATGACTTATTCAAGATTTTATTAAATCAAGATTTTATTAAATTTATTTTTTATTTACAAAGTTTCTGTCTTTATTTGTGTTTATTATAAATTTGTTGAACTTTGATCATCTTATGATTCTTCAAAGTTTTTATTGATTTCTGAACACATGATACACAATCTATTGATATCATAGACTTGAATATTATAAATATAGTAATCAATAGAAAATCTATCACAGATTATATACTTCAGCAGAGATAAACAGGAATAAGTCCTTATTCTTCTGTTTATTCTAAGAAAAGTTTATGACATGAAAATTGAAAATTTTATTAAGACTATCACTTTTAATAAGTTACTTAATGTAAACTGTAAATATAATATTTTATCGTGCAATGATACTGCATTGAGAAAAATTTAGAAAAATGTGACAAAAACATGATTTATATCTTTGTTGCAATTATATCAGGAGTATATATGATCCTATGAATATATCTACTCACTTCAAATTCAGGAAACAAATTTACAATCAAAAATACGTACATCCGCTTGTTTTTATCGTTGTGATATATATCACTAAAGATACAAAGGTATTATAAATATTTTATAATGGAGAAAATGAGAGAGAGAGAGAGAGAGAAGAAAAAAAAGAAAAACAGTAGTTGTTGTTTTCTATTTTATTTACAAATGAAACTGAGTCTGAAGTGAGCTGAGTATCTTACATTCAGATTAATGACATCATTACTTGCTTTGGTAAAAAATTATTGCACGTCAACACATTTTCATAACCTCACTTTATAGTGAGACTCACTAATGCTAGTGTCACATTACGCATTGAAGATTGCGGATTGTGAATTCAGGATTAGAATTCGATAATCAGGTAGTAATAGTTAATTTTAATCCATTTCGTTCTAATTGGCTGAATTCTAATCTTCAATTTGCAATCTTCAATTTCCTAAGCCTTCAATGTATAGCGTGAAAGGAACACGACGATGCGATCCATTTGACGCTACAAATGCTTTGAAGCTTTTGATTGACCAATCAGAAGAAAGAATTTTACTTAATTGATCAATCAAAAAATGCTTCGAATTCGTAGAATCAAATAGACCGTATCCTAAAGCACATGGTCTACACTCAAAACATTTAATAAAAAGTAATATTAATTTATGGTAATATTAATATTGCTTTATTTATAAGCGATAAAGTTATAAATTTCAAAATTATTTATTAAATATATTATTATATTAAATTTATTATTTATATTAGATTATATTATTAAATATAATCTAGAAGAAAGTAAAAATTTAAAATATAAGATTAGGATAAGTGATAATATCAGAATTTTACGGACATTTAACGATAATTAAGAGTAACACATGAATTAAATTAAATAAAATTTATAAATAAATAATTAAAAGTTGTATTTATTAAATTTTCAAGGAGATTCAAATGGTCTTCTTGTTTCTAAAAGTGTTCAAATTGATATCGTTTTTTTTGGTATAACTTGTACTCGGACAGACCGATATATTCATTAGAGTTGTTCAAGAATTAGATCCAAAAACATATTATCGAGTAATAAGATAAAATCAGAAAGTACTGATTTGTGTTACTAAAATTTTTTATTTTAAAACTCATTTTATGTTAAGTGATAACATTTTCTTAATTCTAGTCTGTTTTAATATTCTGAAAAACTTTAGTTTAATAAAATTTATGGCCTAATATGAATTATAATATATCAATTATGTAAATATTTAATTTGTTCACATTGAGAGAATGTTTTGATAACAAGTCGAGACACATGTGTATTAATATCAACAGATTATTAAAATTAATATTTTAGCAACAAATCCAACTCATAACTCTTTTAATTGCTTATTATTTTAATTTTAAATTATTTGAGTCTGTTATCTATATTCTCATTTTTTTTATTTATTGTATAAAAATTCGTTCAATTTGATTAGGCGAATGTATAATTTTTACATTATAAGATATTAATTAACTAAGCTACTAAAAACGTGATACGCGATCTATTGATAACATTATAGAATATTAGATATAATAATCAATATAAAAATAAAATAACTATGATGAGGTTTTGTACAATATCAGATAAACACACATAAATTCCCATTCTTCTAAGAAAAGTGAAGATGGTGAAAATTACAAATTTAATTAAAACTATTATCGTTATCAATCAACAAGCATAATGTAAACTACAAATAATATTTTATAGTACAATACTGAAAAAAATTCAGAAAAATGTCATAAGCACGTGATTTATATCTTTGATTCAAGATTTCAACTACTTCAGTAATATATATAACCTGTGAATGTATCTCTTCATTTCAATTCCAGGTAACAAATCAGCAAGATGCGTACGTTAATTTGTCTTATATTTATTGCCCTGGTATACGGTACTAAAGGTAAGAATTCATAAATTATAAATATTTTATATAATATATAATATAATTTATATAATATTTTATATAATATATAATATAATTTATATAATATTTTATATAATATATAATATAATTTATATAATATAATCCAGAAAAAAGAGAAAGAGAGATTTAAACAAGGTACATTGTCTAAAGACATTTTTATAATGTCTTTTACATATTTTTTTAGATATATATGTTTTAAAAAATGTCTTTATGATGTCTTTTATAATATGGCAACAAAATGAGGAGTTTCTTTTAAAAAATTTGAAGTGATCTTTTCCTGAACTATGCCATTTAAGATCAAATTATGCATCAATCGAAATCAAACAACTTTTGTGAAATATTGTTCTGTAAAATGATTTGTTTTTGAGATATACGTTTGTCACACTTTAACTGACTTACCCTATATGCGCAAAGTTCTTAATAATAACTTAAGTGTCCGTTAAATAATATTCATAGATTCTGTAAATATTGCTGTACTCTACATTTATATAATATAATTTATAATATAATATAATATAATATAATATAATATAATATAATATATAATATAATATATAATATAATATAATATAATATAATATAATATATTATAATATAATATAATTTATAATATATTTATAAAAACTATACAATTTTCTAGAAAAAAAATTACATGTATAAAATATTTTTATTCATTTCTAATATTTATTAATATTTTATTATAATTAATATTTTCACTATTGAATAATTATATATAATTATATATAATTTAGGAGAATACATGCATTTCCCGATATTCTCAAAATATGTATATTTTAATGTTAAAATTATTGTGTCGCGATTAAAACTAATGGCAAACAAAAGAATTTTATTTTTTTAATAAATAAGCCGAACAGCTCAGCCATAAAATTGACACGAAGTTTAATTGTTATTTCTTATAGGTACGAATGCACGTGTGTGATGCGTGTGCGTGCGTGCGTGCGTGCGTGCGTGTGTGCGCGCGCGCGCGCGCGCGTGTGTGTGTGTGTGTGTGTGTGTGTGTGTGTGTGTGTGTGTGTGTGTGTGTGTGTGTGTGTGATAATATAACATATTGTATGTGCATATTAACATAATCAATTATTTCTATTAATGTCATTAAGATGTGTATATTAACATGATTAATTAATTTTTATCAATAAGGAGCTTCTCATATTGTCAATGCGAAGGATGCTCCAATTGGCAAATTTCCGTACCAAGTGTCATTGGATTTCAATGACAGTCACATGTGTAGTGGATCTATTCTTGATAAATATAACATATTAACCGCAGCATATTGCGTTAAAAAGTAAGTTAAATATTTTGAATTTGTAACAATATTTAGCAGAATTTAATTTTAAAACTAGTCTTTTAATATTTTAATCAGCAAAATATTCTTTATCATTAATTATAATCATAAAATGCTTCATTATATATTTGACATTTTTTTTAGAATATAAATCACTCTTAAAATAAAAATATGAATTTTTATTTTAAGAGTGATTTATAATTAACATCTTACATTATTTCTGTTAACATTCTACTTACAAAATTTATAGCAAACATTTTCTGTTTTCAACACCTCTGAATATCCGAGTATTATGCATGCATTTTTTATTCTTAGATTGAATCAATATATATATCTGTCTTATCTAAAAGTCCATGCCGGCACAAATTTTTTGGATGTACCAGGAGCAGTTTATGATGTAGAAGATGTAAGCCTCAACTCTCAATATAATGAGGAATCAATCGATAATGACGTCGCTTTGATTCACCTAAAAAATCCTATCACGTACAACAGATTAGTGCAACCGATAAATCTTGTAACATCCGATAAAGAACTCGAGGGCAAGCCGTGCACATTATCTGGTTGGGGAACTACTTCGGTAATATTGAACTCATGATACAGAAATTTTTCAGTTATACATATCTAAGAATCAGACATTTTCTTTTAGAAAAATTAATTATTTTTTCTTTTACGTTAATAACACTTTAAAAATAGTGAGTAAAAAGACATTTTGATAATAATAATTCACTTATTAATTGTCACATGAAAGTTATTTATCAATGTAACAATGCAATCTTTTTTAGGTTAATGGAAGTACTTCAAATAACTTGCAAGAAATTGAGTTAACAGTTTATCCGCAAGAAGATTGCAAGATAGCACAACCGAAAGTGAAAGATAGCCATATCTGCACTGTAACTAAAGCAGGAGAAGAAGCATGCTACGTAAACCATTGACTATTAATATATAAAACAAATCGATACATATATTTTTGATAACAATAAAATAATAAATAATGTTAAATATTAACAAAATTATATTATTATAGTCTAAAAATTATAATATTGAGTTTAATTGTCTTTTCTTTATATGATTACATTTTTATCTTAACTCTAAAATGATTATAATTTTCATTTGCAAATAAGTAAACAATTTTTTACTATATAAATATTTTTATTATTAATTGCATCTTTATTCCAGGGTGATTTTGGTGGACCATTGGTGGCTAATGGAGTTCAAATTGGAATAGTTTCCTTTAATCCCTGTGTGCTTGGAACTCCAGTCGTTTACACAAGAGTTTCCAGTTTCATATCTTGGATCAGTACACATTTAAAAAAATAAAAAATGTTATTTAATTTATAAAACAATATTTTATGTCTAAAATAGAAGAATTAGAGATGAATTATATATTGTAATTCAATAGATTTGTATAATGTTTACTGTGAAAAAACTTCAAAATCTTTAAAATTTTGTCCAACTTCATCCCAATTTGCGGAATTTATTCCACAAATATTGCATATATTCGATCATAAAACATTTAACAATTTTAACTTATTTATTATAATTTAATATTATTTGATTTATAATTTAATTAATAATACAATAAATAAAGTTATTTTTGTGGAATATACGCTTTTTCTATTGTATTAACATAAATTGTCAATATTAATATCAAATTCATTTTATTTTGTTTACATAAATAATATCCTTGTTTACTGATGCTACTTTTTATTAATACACGTATTAAATATTAATATTAAATAGTCAATAATATATTATAAATACAATATTATTAATAATATAATTTATATAAAATAAAAATAAAACTTATTCCGAAGTAATAGAAGTCTGATCGGTATTCATAATCAGTTCTCATTTAACGGTTTTAAGTACAATCTTGAAATGTCATTAGCCAATTACGGAACTGTATCAGCATCTTAAGATTTTTGCTTATACGATTTGAAACTAGAATAAATTGTGAATACTGGTCTTTAAAAGTAAAACAAATAAGTAGAAGCAAAGAAATAAAAACTAATAATTCTATTATATAATACATTATTTTAATAATATTTTATTATTTGTTTCTTTTATGTCTTATAAATAATTAATAGAATTAATTGAGTAAATACAGTAGTCATTCATAAATGGAAAGGTAGTGGGATTCTTGTGAAAATTCACGCATCACGCATATTCAAATATAGGTAACACAGTAGTCAAATTGAATATGTTATATAATGTGTTAATGTATGTTAACGTATGTTAATGTATTATATAATGTGTTAATGTATATTATACATAAAATATAAATACAATATTTATTATAAATATCTTCTTTTATTTTAGAGATTTTATTAAAATTTATTTTTATTTACAAATAAATTTTTTTTTTATTTATTGTTTATAAATTTAATTTAATCAAACAGATCACTTATAACTCTTTACATTACAAGATGTTGACTACTTACGCGATACGTAATACATTGATGACACCGTAGTTTCGAATGTAAGATATAATAATCAATATAAAAAATATAAAAAATAAATTAAATATGAAATTACTATACCAGAGAAATATGAAAGTACTATATCAGATAAATAAACGTAAATCCCCATTCTTCTAAGAAAAGATAGGGAATTTACGTTTGTTTATCTGCTAAAGTACATTATAACGTCATAAAGTACATTGTAACGGCAGAAAATACGAATTTAATTAAAACAATCACCTTTATCAATCAATAAATACATAATGTAAACTATAAATAATAATATTTTATATCATGCGATACTACATTGAGAAAAATTCAGATAAGCGTCGCAAGTGTGATTCATATCTTTAATCCAGCTACTTCGAAAACATATATAAACCTGCGAATGCATCCATTCGTTTCATCCCAGCTAACAAATCAACAAAATGAGTGCTTTAGTTTGTCTTGTACTTATCGCTCTGGTATACGGCACAGAAGGTAAAAATTCATGAATTATAAATATTTTAACAAAAAAAAGAAAGAATGTGTATTCTAGAGACATCTTTATATTGTTTTTTTTTTCTGATAAATGTTAGACATATGTTAGGTATATCTCAAAATACATCTTTATCGTGTTTTTTAAATATGCATGTTGTTTGAGAGAGAAACACCAACATATTTTACTGATAATACGTCTATAAGGCAATTATTTTCCAATACACATACACATATATATATATATATATATATATATATATATATACATATATACCGCCGTCGAAAAGATGATTTTCCAGATGATTTTTGATCAAGTTACAGTGACCTGAAAATTATGCAATTTTAAGTTATATGTTATATGTTCAACGGCACTATATATGTAAAATTTTTAATTATAATTTAAGTATCCCTAGCTTTTATAAATATTGTTATACTCTATTACTGTATTTAACTTATTCATAAATTATTAATAGTTTCATTTTGCCAATTTAATTATGTAAAATTAATTATTTTAATAATGTAAAATTAATTATGTAAAACTAATTTAGGAGAATACATGCATTTCCTTATATTCTCAAAATGTATTTTAACATTAAAAATTAATATATCACGATTAATAAAACTTATGGTAAATAAAGAAAATTTTATTTTTAGTAAATCTATAACTTTCCCGAGTTCATTAGCCATAAAGTTGACACGATGTTTAATTGTTATTAAAAATGTGTACACATATAGTAATGTAAAATATTGTTTGCGTTAACATTAAATAATTATTTTTATTAACATCATTAATATGAGTATAACATCATTAATATAAGTATTAACATAATTATTTTTGTCCATAAGGAATTTCTTATATCGTCAACGGTAAAAATGCTAAAATCGGCGAATTTCCGTATCAAGTGTCATTGAAATATAATGATACCCACAGATGCGGTGGATCTATTATTGATAATTATAACGTATTAACTGCAGCACGTTGTGTTGATGGGTAAGTTAAATATTCTGAATTTATAACAATATATATTTAGCAGAATTTAATACTAAAACTAATCTTTTAACTAAAATTAGTCTTTTAGTCGATAATTTTAGTTAGCAAAGTATTCTTTATCATTAATTATTTGTTTGATGTATTTTAAGAATAATTCGTAATACATTATTTCTGTTGGTATTTTGTTCATAAAATTTATAGCAGATATTTTCAACATTTGTTTTCAACAACTTTAGATATCCAAGTATTATATATGCTCCTTTATTCTTAGTCTAGAAAATTCGGTGAATAATCTAAAAATCCATGCTGGCACAAACTGGTTGAATGTATCAGGAATAGTTTATGATATAGAAAGTGTAAGCATCAACTCTAAATACGATTTATTCATTAATGACGTCGCTTTGGTTCATCTTAAAAATCCTATCACGTACAATAGATTAGTGCAACCGATAAATCTTACGACATCCGATGAAGGACTCGAGAACAAGCAATGCACATTAATCGGATGGGGAACTACTTCGGTAATATTAAACTCACGATACGGAAGTTTTGCAGTTATACATATCCAAGAATCCTTTTTTAGAAAAACTAGTTATTTTTTCTTTATATGTAATAACACATTAAAAGTAATAAATAAGAAAACATTTTGATAACAATAATTCGCTTGTTATCATGTGATAGTTGCTTTGATTATCAATATAACAATTTCAATCTTTTTTAGGTTGATGGAAGTACTTCAAATAACTTGCAAAAAATTAAGTTAATAGTTTATCCGCAAAAAGATTGCAAGGCAGCACAACCGAAATTGAAATATAGCCATATCTGCACTTTAACTAAAGAAGGAGGAGCATGCTATGTAAGCCGATTATTAATATCATAAAACAAATTGATACATATATATTTTTAATAACAATAAAATAATAAATAACAAAATAAATATTAACAAAATTATATTATTATGGTATAAAAATTATGAGTTTAATCATATCGTTACATGATTACACTTTCACCTTAACACTGAAATGATTATAACTACATTTGCAGTAAACAATTTCTTATATAAATATTGGTATTTTATTATTAATTGCATCTTCATTCCAGGGAGATTCTGGTGGACCATTGGTAGCTAATAAATCTCAAATTGGAATCGTTTCCTTTGGTACTCCTTGTGCACTTGGATACCCAGATATTTACACAAGAGTTTCCAGTTTCGTACCATGGATCAATAAACATTTGAAGAAATAAAGAACATTATTTAATTTGTTTTATAATACTATTTAATACAACATCTTACGTGACTTAAAATTTAATTAATAATATGTAATTTTAAAAATTATTTATGTCTTTGATATACTTTTTTTCGTCAGTTAAGATGATTCGTAAAGTGTCGAAAATTTGTGGTACCTTACTAGACCCCACTCAAAATTACAAATATGAGTATTTATATAATTTGGATAAAATATTAAATATTGGATAAAAACTATATTGTATATCTTAATGAAATAGTATAGAACATATGATAGTAAATAAAGAATTGCGTCTTCACGAATGAAAACGAGATGAGATTATTTACTTTTCGAGATTAAATTTATATGCAAGTTTATGCACGTAAATATCTTTTCAGAATAGCCGTTGACCAATTACTTTTTTTGAGATCATTAAAATCATAATTTTTTAAATAGAGAACTATATTCTGTGGCGCACAGAAAAATGAACATATTCGCGACACTTTTCTCCGTATTAGTCACTGCGTATTAGTCCGAGAGATGATAATACAAGAATGTTACTTCATTATCGCCTGAAACCGTCATTAATTTGTCATTTATTAAGTAAACATGAAGGAAACGCAAGTAGCAGTTCTTTCGCGGTTTTAAAATTGATGACATACGATTGAATTTATAAAAAATTTTTTGCTTTTTTGCTAATATATTACTTGCTAGCGTTTGTTTTTAGTGATAGTTTAGTTTTGGTTCAAAAAACCAATCGAAAGGTAAATGCCATATCGTTTCCGTGGGTTGAAGGAACCAACAAACTAAGCTAAAGTAGTAAATTTTTGAATGAAAAAAAATTTGTTACCGGTTATTTTTTGTACACTATCTATTTTCACTACGAAACATTGAAAAATACATATGTATACCGTTTGGGTCTAAGGAGTCGCTATGCTTATCCTAATGTGTCGAATTTTAAACCGAAATGTCATGATTTGTTACCATATGAACTTCGTTTTTTAATCAACAAATGACGAATTTTTAGGCTCTCTTATTTTGACTTTCTTCTTGCAACGATGAATTCGATAAATTGTCATTTTCGCATTATTCATAAATTATCATTTCTTGCATTCCCAATTTTCACTTTTACTCAACTTTTCTTCTTCCTCATCTGATTCTTCATTCTTTTGAATTTATTCATTTTACTAATTTTTGAGTTTGATTCTTTCTTTACATTAGATTCTTCAAAGATGACATCTCGCGCTATTGTTATCTTTCTCTCTTCTTGAGCTCCTGTAACCATTTTGTGCGTAGCCAATGATAATCAATTTTTTGCTTCCTTTTTCCATTTCTTTAAAGGATTCAAATTCTTGGCTATACTTCCAAAAATCATTGCATTATTTTTAAGTTCAACTTGCGTTTCTTCCATATTTCAAATGCTGTACTTTCTATTGCATTAATTGATAACCTATTCAAAATATAAATCAATTCTCTTCACATCTCTTTTCTTAAAGAAGAATCAAAAAGTAATGCTCGCACTTTATCTAAAATTCGATTAAGCCTTTCGGCTTTTTCATTTAGCTATGTGTATAGTATCTATTATTATTCCTCTATTTTTATACCATATTTGAATATTTTTATTAAGATATCTCTTCCGTCACTTTTTATTTTAGAAACTTTTAAA
>Ga0157363_1003283_pt1 | contig 14587 bp, 7 predicted proteins | sample AttsexASBM1_FD_111477 | JGI IMG/M metagenome (GOLD analysis project Ga0157363, IMG submission 111477) | Fungus gardens microbial communities from leaf cutter ant in Ribeirão Preto, State of São Paulo, Brazil - Atta sexdens ASBM1 | ecosystem: Host-associated > Fungi > Mycelium > Unclassified ...
AATAAAGTATATCTATTATCATCCTAAGGTTGATTTGTAATTTCTATAGTAATGTTCAGAATTATGTACACTGTTCATCTTTTGAGCTTCTGTGTCGATGTACATATAAACGAGAGAATGTTTCATTCGTACGATCATAAATTTTATATCACGTGATGAGAGTTCATAATGTACAGAATTTTAATTTTTGTTATCGTTAAACATTTATAGGAATGTTTGCGACGTCAACTTTCATTTGACGAGATTAATGCAAATAAGTTTCGTACACTTGTGATGAAAAAAGTATATATCTTATTCTATATTCTATATTCTATATTTATGATTAATAAAATGAAATCTAAAATTGAATTTTTATGATTAATATATCTTTCTGTGATATCAACATAGATTGTTTTGTTGGGTGAGAAAATCTAGGCAATATATCCTTTGACATATCATACGTATTGTATTCTCTCTCTATCTATTTTATTTACAGTCTAAAAATACATAATGCTAAATTCATATATACTATTGTAAATTTAATCATTCTAAGAACACTTATGTCAATATTTCTTTTTCTTCATTATAGAGACTGCATAGTCTTTCCAGCTTTGCAATGGTTATTTTTGAAAATTTTGTCAAAATGAAGATCACAAAGAATAACGATCTCAAATTATATGCCAATGTAAAAGCTTGGATAAAATCTGGCTCTCTTTACTTATATTTATGTGGTGTAATCATCACATAAGCAGCATTCACCTGCGAGGTAGTATCAAAAAGTGTTATAAATCAATCAATCGTCAAAATGAGAGAATACTTTGTGTCATAATATATCACGGCATGAGAATAAACAAGTTTGCATGTTTCCTTTCATTCAAGGAATTCTGTAGGCCTACTACTATGAAACTCGACATTATGTGGCCTACCTTATTATTTCATTCTGGCCTATAAATCAAAACCAATGCCAGTAATAATTTTTTTCACTTGAACGCCTGATATACTCTCCAGGCAGTAATACCGAAGGCTGCCAATGCAATAGTTGTATGAAGAATTCGTCTCCTCTTATCATCTTTTCTTACAAGAAACGTCGGAGACGACGGACCTAGAACAGCTAATAGTTCAACGTGCGGTAATTTGCTGGTATCAGTTTCTACTTGATACTGGCAGCAGGGATCAAATTGCCAAGAGACTGTATATAATCCGCAGGTTATAACTGACGTAAAACCTAATGGACCACAGATGTACGGTCGATCGCCCCAAACTAATCCTGTAAGAGAGATATTATAAAATATATTAATCAGCAATATATGCAATTTTAAGCCACAATGAATTAACATATAATTGCAACACATACATATGATATTGTAACACTCGCATAATTTATTAAGAATAATATAACAATATAGATATGCAAGATTTATAATTTTAGGCATTATGTATATTTTTTTTTGTTCTTAATGAAAATAGGAAAAGGAAAGTAATAAAAAATGCTGATATATCAAGTCTAGACTTAAAAATCCTGGACATTTCTTTGTAATAATAATTGTAATAATGTGCATGAGAAGACTTTTTATATAAATTAGACAAACCTGTGACGATTGCAGCAAGACCTGACAATGCGGCAGTCTTGTGAAGACAATTTCCTACCGCTATCCATCTGGAGGTTTCATCACCTAATTTCGACGGCTCGATAACGATTAAACTGCATTCTGATTCTAGTGCTCGCTCTAACTCGTATTCAAATGTCTCGTGGGCATTTTCACTGTCGTATACTTCTCTGATAATGGCAACATTAGAGGATTCATCCCTGCAAAAAAAGAAATAAATAATGTATGAATTAATATTCAGATAACATGGAACAAGAATGTTCACAGCAATATTGTAATGTTACTGCAACATTGATTACGTTCAGCAAATAAAAACAATTTGGCAGCTTTTGTAAGACGTTTTAATACAATTGATATTTATAAATTTAGATTCTATGAGAAACTAGAGAAAGATCAATCATATTAAAGAATTTTACAACACTTGCGAAGCTGCTTTTGCTGCTGAATGCAGTTATTGCTTTAACGTTCCATCCCAAACAGAATAACAAGTCACGATAACATCAAAATGACATTAAAATGAATCAGAAATGATTGAAAAATGATTTTTAATGATCATTTTGAAATTATTTTGACATCACAATGACTTGTTCTGCTTGAAATGCTATTTAAGCACTTTCTAAGCTAATGTTGCATTTTGCAACATAATTATGTTAATATTTATGTAATTAACTTCAGCATACCAGGGTCACTTCTATAAGTGCAAAATCTTTTGAAAAAAAAAAAAAAATTATTCTCATACAAAGGATTAAGTAATTTGTAATTTATTTATAACCTCATGTATAAGCTATATATAATTGCGATTTAAGCATCATAAAGTGCCCTGTAAACAACATTAAATCCTGATCTCTTTGAAATTTCTTCCTTTCATGTATTATGTAAGACACAGATTACAGTTTATAATCAATCGATGTAAGATTTGTTTTGATCGCGTGCTAAGTCGTCCTGGTGAGATTAATTGTAAGATCAAAGTCGTGTATTTTGTGCGATCTCGCGATTAGATGCTATTATCATAATAACGAGATAAGATGTGTATATACATACACGCGCACACACACACACACACACACACACATATATATATATATATATATATATATATATATATTAAAGATACACGAAAGAACGATAGTGAAAGTGACAGAAGCCGATGTGAGCCGCTTCAACAAAATGCGACGAAAAATCGAAGTCGCGACTAAAAATCTTCTTTGTGTCCTACAAAATCGCGTCGAACGTTGTCTCGAAATCAAGAATTCAATATTCTTCGAAGTATTCGGAGTCACGAGGCCCGGAGATTTATAAAAAATTAACTCGCCGCCTGCTGCCGCGGTGACTTTGAGGTTAATTCCGTCGCAATGGCGATGGGGAATCGCGTCGCCAAGACATAGGTCCGGCGACATATCTCTCGCACGGATGGCGTTGAGACGCCGCGGACGAAGGCGGAGAATAATCCCGTCTACGAACCTGTCACCAGCTTCATCTACCATCTTCACCGTCGATCCCGCAGATACTGAAACGGCGGTCTGCATCGGACCGGAAGAAAAAGCATGACTCGTCGAACCGGACGCAAAAATCAGCTGATGGGCGCGCGCGAGCGCGAGTCACTTGGGCGACTCCGGCAGTTCCGGCGATTTTAAACTTTCTGTTAGATACGGCAGTGGCAATTTGAATGTTTCGCGTCCTTCGTTTCCGGTTTCAAACGAGTCTCGAAAAAGCAAGCGCGAATTATTTCTCCGATCGTAATTTCTAACTTCCCAATCCAAATGATAATGGAATCGACGTCGATTCCATTATTATTTCTGACTGGGTTGTCATACTGCGGAGGCTTTGAACAAGCGACAAAATAAATTTCTATCGAAATGTAATATCTATAAAATAATTACTTTGGAAGCGGACGGGTATTAATTAATTGTAGTATTTGATATTAATCGTACGATTAGAAATGTAGGTAGAAGAATCAGTTGTACCTTCATTTGCATATTTTGATTATCGAATGGATCAAAGTTAAATTTTTCCATTTAAATCTTAGAATAAGTCAATTAAAACATCTGTATAATTATTTATATGTTTCTGTGCACATAACAAAGTTTATATTACAATTTCAGAAGAAACATGGGAAATATATTAATTTAAATAATGTAACCGCATTTAATTCTAATTTTAAGCACGCATATAATTATTATCGATTCAAATTTCATTATTAAATTAATTTAAACTATTTAATTTAATTTAATTTAAATTGTGTGTTACTATTACTTTTTCGTAAATTTATTGATCGGGGTTGCGCTACCTTTAGGTGCAATACTGTTTCTTTATGCCATATTTGAATTTCAACACACAAAGTTCAAATGCACGTCACGCTTAGTTTCTTAAACATCGGTTTTTGAAGATTCACGCGAATTATTTCAACAAAGAAGCATGTAAGTCTATTTCCTTACATTTCCTCTCATTCTTAGTATTGAATACAGATATTTATGGAAAAGTGAGAAACAGGATAGAAATAAAGAGTGCGGAAGGTTCAAACAAACGAGCCGATTTTACGATAAGTACATGACTAATCCATTTGTTTCGTTCATACTTCTTACGCATTCCGCGTTTCAAGCGTGAGACAAAATGCGCATATCTACGTGAAGGAATTAGGAGGGAAAAGGGATGGCGTTATAGAAAATACTGAAAAAGTTAAGAAACGAGTGGCTATAATTTATCCCGTGCTCATTCAGAGTCGCCGCAAAACTGGAAATCATGAAATTGTCAATTGAAAATTGAAAAACGATTAGGGAAATTAGGAAAAAGTCAGGAAATTTTTGCAAAACTCTAGAAAAAATAAAATTCTGGATTTTAAAGAAGTTTAATACATTATATCAGAGAGAAACTTGAAAGAGGACATGACGGCCCAAAATTTGTAACCGCAAAATGCTGCCGCGCACTACTGAACAAAGTGGATGTAAACTAGCAAAGTCCACTTTTCTGAGGATACATACGTCTACTGTAGATGATAAATCGATATTTGATTCGTATAATCGTACTCGTATGCGTGATGTTATTTCGTTTAAAAATATTAATATTAATGTGACAATTATTAAATAATATTAACAGACTTAACGTCGATTCTCGCCATCTAACGAGTTTATTATAGTTATAAAAATATTAGTTATAAAAAAATTTACATTTTGACCACAAATAAATTGCGGATATGGTGTGCTAGAAAAGTTTGAGTTATGGAAATGATCGCTTTTATTGAAGATTCAGATTATTATCTATCATAGTTTTATACATTGGAATGTAACGTTGTACGAATACTGTAATGATGAAAACTCTGTGAATCGAAACGTATATTATATATTTTTCCAGATACATATTAAATAAATTAATCAAATATCTTTTTATGCTCGTTTATTATCATTTATTATAATGCCTCTTTTGAATTTTTTTATTAATTATTTCATTTTGAGAAAATCTCGTTAGCGCGAGATTATTCTGATAGCACACACCTATTTACATTGGTGTTTAATAATTTTTATGGTTTTACTAATAAGAATATTATATTTTGAATGGGCAATGTACGTATTCTATCGAATTCTTCTTTTTCATTTTTAAAGCATCTTAAGAAGCATACAATCTTATTTTTTGAATTTGTGTGAGTTTTTTACATAAAATATTTTTTTCTTCTCGTTAGACCATATAAGTAATCTTTAATATTTCTATTAGTTTGATTAGTTTGACAAAATATGCGAAACATAGAAAATTTTTGTAAGGATTTTGTCACAAAAAACAGAATACATATACGCAATAATAGATATATTCTGTATTATCTTTCTTTAAAAAAAAGTTTTTAAAAAAATAAATAAAAAGTTACGTGATTCAAAACGTTCTTCCTCTTTAAAATGAGGTACAAGACATAAAAGTTAAAAATATTCAAATGGCATTCATTAATATTAAAAATTGTTGTAAATTACAACAAAATTGGTGCAGTGATGCACGTTTTTTTTAGTATAATAGCAAAACCTTTTTTTTTGGTTGTTATTCCGATTGGTGCATGATACATCCCTGGATTAATTGAAACTCCCCCCCCCTCTCTCCCCTCGAAAAAAATTTCTTGATGCTATGAAAAAACTCATGGGAATTTGCAGCAGGGTTAAGAGTAATTTTTTTCAGTATCTACTAAAACTACACATATTTATAATATTATAATATAAATTTGCTTGTCAATAATGGATAAAATCGCAAATATGGGGTACTGGTAGAATCCAATTCGAATCCATAGATCCCGAGTCGACCTCGTTGTGTAGCCATTCTGCATCTCACGACTCATATTATCAACTATGGCTATAATAAATGGCTATAAAAAATGGCTATTATAATAAATGACTTGCAATCACGTTATATGTATAGTTTTAGTAGATACTGGAAAAAAGTTATCATAAATATTGTACTTGTCAAATATGTTATAAAATATGTATTATAACATGATTATACTTAGTACTATACTTTTTATATTTAGTAGTACAAAGTCGTGGGGCACAGAATGACTACACGCCGAGGTGACACCTTAATTACCCAGCTCTTTCTTTTCCTTTCCACGAGAGCACGTGACTTTGGGAATTTCTGTCTCCCAGAAAAGTACGACGGGACAGTCACTCTCGTCTCGTTAAGTTATTGCGTCATTTTACATCTTATTTATATACATTATTTGTAAATTTTTCATGAGCCGTACATACCCTCTCTCTCCCTATAAGTGACCACATATTCCACCCCTATGGGATGCTATATGGCAAAAATACAAGGGTTCCAAGAAGTTTATTTTTTAATATGAAAAATAAATATTTCGTGATGACTCGGAATCTAAAGCTCGTCACATGAGTTTTCGCTGTTGGGCAAATTTATAATTTGCTCGATGATGAATGACATTTGTAGGTGGTAACCTTTTGTTTTTGGTTATGGAAAATAATATATATTGTGAGGCGCGAATAGAATCGAACGCGAATTACAAGTCCACGGACCGAATACGAAGCCATTCGCTTCGCGAATATGAACATGGATATTATAGTATAGTATACTTCTAGTATATCATACTAGAAGTAAAGAATCTGATAGTGATGAAGAAAGTACTTTATTTTACCTCTTCTTTATAGATGTTCTCTCCTCGCTTGAAAAAGAAAGTTCATTAGATCATGCCTGTAGTCATTATAAAAAAAGATTTTAGAATTTGGATGTCTTCAAGTTTCATTGAGCCTTTAATACCTTGTTTATTTATTTAACAAATGAATTTTGGCAATAAATTCTTCATGTAGTGATAGAGTGAGATTATACTAATAGAAAAATATGTTGAATTGCTTAATTACATAAGTTAGATTTGATGATCGCAAAATCGTAAGGCGTGGAAATCGTAATATGAGATACTCAGAGTATTTCTAATATGAAATAATCCATGCTCCTATGTTATAATAAAAATCGTTGCTAAAGTATAAATGTTATTACAATAATAAAAAGTATAATAATAAAAAGGACAATCGGAATGAATGCCTATTTCTGCGATGCTTGATTCCAACTATCTGAAGACGAGTTCTAATCTATAATCTATCGCATGCTTATTTTTTGCGCATGCTGACTGTGTTTGCATTTTAGAAATATTAAATAAAGTTTTTTAATTGTAATACTGATATATAGTACTTTGTATTTTAATATCGATTTCTCGGGGAAATCATAATATCTTATATTAGGAGCAATATATAATTTTTTTTGCGATTTGCTTACTGTTTACATTTCTTTAATTAAAAAAAAATAGAATGTGAATTAAATTTTATATAACTTTATCTTAAAGCTTATTAAATTCCCTTCTTCCTAAAAGGACTTATTATTTTTTAAAATCCTGCCCATATACTTCTAGCATTTACCCAAAATGAACTCGGTACCTCATAATAGGAGCTTTTCCTCTATCTATTATTCCTCTATCTATTACAGTGTAACTTTTTTATTCAATATTATAAATGTGAATCGTTTCTAAGCTTCGCTTTTTAACATTTCTCATTGAGAGTGTAATGTATACCACACTTCTAATAATCTGCAAATGATTTGCTCAATGGAAGATTGTTGATTTTGTATTCGCTGAGGATGACTCCAAAAGGAGTAGAAACGTTCGAAATAAATTGAAGAACCAGCAACACCTGAGGATTATTTGCTTCTTCTATCTCTCCGCTCTTACAACAGCGTATGACTCTTATTGGATGACTCTATATGAACTCTTATTTATATTTTATACATATATTATTTTATACATATATTAGTTAACCTCGTCTAATTAGTCAAGCACCATGAGAAATGGAATCGATTCCCAGAGATCGACATTGAACTTTCTGTTCGGCCGGCATCGGTTCCTGAGAATATTGAATTTTCCGAGACAAAATTTAGATTGATTGACAAAGGCTGACAAGGCTGATGCTAAGAAGCATCCTTCGGTACGATGAAGCTATCTAGGCTATTATTTACAGATGGCCGTTGTATATGAAATACTTTAGATCATTAAATATTGACAGATTATGGAACTCTAAAACTCTAGGCGTGTTAAGAGAAGCGAAAGATGCTTTCTCAGTATTCGTCGAGTCTCGTCTGGATGAAGTACGTTTATAGTATTTAAGAAACGTGAATTTTTTAAATTTTGTGATTTATAAATCTGCAAAAATATTCCACCATTAGCGGTTCCATTAATGATGCAATATTTTTGTTTACGTAATTTACTGAAAGTGATAATGTTGTGATTTAGAAAAAAATGAACGAATATAATAATATAATTAAAACTTGTATTTAGATTTTTTTGTTTCTTTAGACTAAGATTTTAACTTAAAAATAGATTTTATAACTTATTATAAAATAGATTTTAACTAATTATAAAATAATTTGTTTAAAAAATTATATTTTTTGTTGTAGAGTTTTTGTTATTTCAAATCACTGTGCGGCATGAAAATAAAATTCCTTCTTTTATTTTCAGAATCTTCATCAAGCGAGGAGAGAAAATCTATAAAGAAGAGGGAGAATAAAATTTTCTTTCACTATCAGATTCTCTATCTCTAATATGATATATTAATATCCATGTTTATATCCGCAAGGCGCCGAGTGATTTCGTATTCTTGGACTTCGATTCGTGGACTTATAATCCGCTGATCTGGGTTCGATTCCGCTCGTTCCTTCTCGCTCACAATATATTATTTTCCGTAACCAAAAACAAATGGTTATAATCTAATTATTATTGATATCATCGTAAATTATTATTGATATCATCGTCATTGTGCAAATTAGAAATTTACCGAACAGCGGATAAAATCGCAAACTCGATGGGGCTGGTAGAATCGAATTTTGGGCTCTTTAGATTCCGAGTCAATTCACTTCGGCGTGCCATCCTGCGCCCTATGATTTGTACTATCAAATATGACAGTAATCGTGTTATAATACATATTTTACAACTTATGTGACAAGTATAATATAATATTTATAATCATTTTTTTTCAGTTTCTATTAAAATTACACATATTTATACTATTATAAATATGTGTAGTTTTAAGTAGATACTGAAAAAAATTATCATATGTTATTACATATATTGTAATTGCGAGTCATTTACTAGTTATAGTACGAGTCATTGGGCGCAAAATGATTACACAAAGAGGTCGACTCGGGACGGATTCGATTCCACCAGCGCTTCACATTTGCAGTTTTATCCATTATTTTGGCGAGCAAATTTATTTTTAAATATGTGTAGTGTTTTGACAACAGTGTTTTTACTATTTTGCGATGATGGAAACAAAAAGTAGTACAAATTGGAGCAAATGATGAAATATAAAAAACAAAATATCGAAACTTACTGTACTTAATTTCTGTAATATAATAAAAAAAGTAATTTACAAGTAACTCTTGTAAGATGACTTTCCCAATCCTGATTATTTTGCAATGCCAGGAATCGCCCGCGAAATTCGAGCGAAACAGACACGCGGAATGTCGATAATCAGGGAAGTTCAGGCGATTACGCCGTGGCGGCGCGATAGGCGGGGGACTACATTCGCGATCAGACTGCGCGTAGGGACGCTTCGCATAGTGTGTTCCGCGGTCGGTTGGACGAGAGCGGAGAGAGTCGGTCGGAGCGCGCAGATAGAATTAAACGGAGCGAGATCACAGATAGATGTTCGCGCGAGCGCACTGTCATGGGCAGCGCGACGCTCCGTGTCGTCGTCATAATTTTCCCCGTGTCGTGCCATGTCGTATCGTGTCGCGCGGATGTCGTTAGGTGTCATCGTTCTCGTCAGTCTCGCGCGTGCGTGCGTTTCTACTACGCAAGATTAGGATTTTACGCGCCCCCGTCGGATTCCATCGCGGTTGACATTCGGAGATTCTGAAGACGAACGCGGAATCGTTCGCTAGTGTCGATCCGCGACACACCAAGGTGACACCCTCGAATTCGTGGGGGTTCTCTCATGTCAAATCGCGGGGGTGTGCGATAAATCTCGAGCGCTCCGAAGTGCGCCGCGCGTGATCGCGATTCGCGGAACTGCGTGAAGTCCGGCACACGTGCGCCCGTCCCGCGTCTGCGCGCAGCTAGTGACATGTTTTCGAATATCCGACGACGGTGTTCGGTAGCGGTTGATCAGATTGATGACTCGCGTGACAATCGGCGGCGTGAGTGGATTCGTGAGCGACGGCGTAAATCCACGTGCTCCACGGGAGTGTCGAGCAGCGGTACGTGAGCGGCGCGGAGAGAAGAGGCGAGGTCGCCAGTCGTGGCCGCCGCGCCGCCGCGCCACGCCGATAGACGGGGGAATACGACGAATACGTAGTACGTACGGGAGAGGAGCGAGTAAGTGTGTGAGTTTACGCGCCGCCGAGTGGGGGGTGAGGCGAGTGTTTCGTTTCGACCGGATCCGCATTGCCCTGACAGTCGACGAGGAGTGTGTTGTACGTGCGGGTGTGCATATACACGGAGCTGCGCTGCGCTCGCCCGCGGCTGCCGACTGCCGTGCGAGTCGCGCGAGGCGCGATCGTAAACACGCAACGCGACGACGTAACGTGCGAGAACAAACACGTCGCAACGTAATATATCCAGCAACGATTCCTCGCGATTATTTTCGCGGGAGAGAGAGAGAGAGAGAGAGAGAGAGAGAGAGAGAGAGAGAGAGAGAGATTGTCGCGATTTCCTCGAACTCCGAAATCGTCGAATACGCCGACAAGTGCGGGCATTTTCGGGAGTGGCAATTTACCCCGCGTCGACGTCGCGAGTGACATTCTCGTCGAGAACAGCTGGGCGGCGAATCTCTCAGAGCATCACTGGCGCCCGTTCATCGACGCGTCAACGACCTCTGTGCTCTCCGTTCGCGATCCCGTAAAGGAGCTCTCTCGTCGGAGTGGTGCGCGAAATCGCACGGTGTAAACGGTGTTCCGCGTTAACGTGACGAAGCCGCCAACGCGCTTCGGCGCTTCATCGCTTCATCCGAAGGATTCGCTCGCGCGCGCGCGCGCGCGCGCGAGTGACCCTGGGCGTGAAAGTGACACTTGCGCGAAGCATAAAAACACAAGCGGGAGTAAACACTTCCTGGAAATAGCGGTTCCCGACGATTCGCGTTCGCCGCGAGGAACGGAACCGGTGTGCGAGAAGGGCAGCGGAAGAGAAATCGGGGTGTTCAGGGTGGCGGATCCGCGGCGGTGAAGAAGGCGAGAAAAGGTGTAGAAGGAAGGAAGGCAGGCGATGCTGTGCCTCAATTGCGATCGACTGCGCGGTTAATTCGCACGTGTCGTGATATGTCGGGTGGCACGGCGAGCGGCGGCAGCGGCGGTGTCCGCGGAACCGGCGCCGAGTGCAGGAAGTTCGCGCCGAACATATTCAACAAGAGCAAGTGCAGCAGCTGCTTCAAGCAGAAGGAGGAGCACAGCGCCGAGGCTCTGGAATGCAACAGGGTGAGTTTTACTTGATGGACTCCTTCTATCTTCGTCTCCACCGTGACCCTCTTCTTCCCTCTTTTTAAGGCTCCTCCTCTTTCGCTACCGCACTCGTGCCTGCCTTCTCTCTTTCTTCCTCTTTCTCTCGCTTACATAACTATGTATATACGTAATTATAGTCATTGAATGTTAATCCGAAAAATTCTCTTTTCGCGAGCAAAGGCAGGAGCAAAAATATGCAGTTCAGGAAGGTATATTTATTATATATTACGCATATATGTATACTTATTACACGTCACCGGTTTTGATAGTTTTTTCGAATTTAAAAAAAGAGTTTCTTAAATCTTCATTAAAAATATTCTACACTCCTTGACTTTATTTAGAACAGAATTTAGTACACAGATGACAAGTTCAGTAATTAATTTTTTTATGAAGCACACATGGAAAGAATGATTTTGCTGAAATATCTAAAAATTTAGCTATAGATACAGATTTGAAAATAATTTTGTTGGATTATCAAAATATTATATACAGGATATATTCAAATTGGTAGCTAGAATGTCAAAACTTTTTGCAGCATCAAGCTTGAGATTTGTTCGTAGTTATTTAAAATATCCAATGAAATTCTTTTTATTTTAATTCAGACCTACATTTAAGATCTACAGTTAAACTTTTTAGATACTTCAGTAAAATTATCCTTTCAGTATGCTTGTCGGTTCTTAGAAACCTTTCTAAGTTCTGACAATAAAACACGATAACGCTTTTCTGGTTTTTCTTCGTATCATTCTCCGTTCTCTTTTCTCTCTCTCTCTCTCTCTCTCTCTCTCTCTCTCTCTTTCTCTCTCTTATTAGTATTCGAACATCTGACTCGGCTCTTCTCTTTCTCGCTCACTCTTGAATTCCTTTCTAAGATCGAAGACGAGCGGCGAGAAGGAATAGAGATCTTGCTGTTGTCAGGATGTCGACGTTATGTAAGATCCGTCGTGGCCGTCGTTCACAAATCGCTTTGCAAACGCGACATACGTTTCGTTTACTTGTCCTTCAAGCGACATAGATCTTCCGGCTCGTTTGCATCACGACAGTCGCGGTTCATTAACTTTACCTTAGCCATCGCGCTGCACCTTTCTAAATTGATATGAGTAAAAATGATAGTTTATTCGATTGACGTTACAATGCCGCAAGCACTGCCGTCGCCACTCAAATTATTACGTAATCTATGAGTATCGTGTATAAAGACGAGTAAATGTTCCGTTGAAAATAGATACGATAGGTGCTTGCTAACAAGAGACATAGATGACATAGTGGGCGGTATTTATAGTCTATTCTTATTTTAAGACCGTGCCTAACGTTTTAAAATGCGTTTTAAATATGGCTTTCTGATTCAATGAAAAAAAATTTACTGAATTTTATTAAGTACTTGTTTGAATATTACTAATGCAATATTAAATATACTTACAGTACTTTAAATACTTATTTAAAGTAAAAATTTATATTTCAATTAAATAAATATATGTTTAAATTTAGTAAATATTTCGTTAATACTATTCAAATAAATCTTTAATAAAATTCAATAAATATTTTTTTTCAGTATTAGTTTATGACATCTCAAGACTGTACTTAAGACGGTCCCAAATATAAGATTCGATTATGAATACCAGTGTAACACAGTGAATCATAAGATTTTTATTGTTTGCCAATGTTAAACAAAGATAATATGATCACTGCGTCATACAGTATCGCTTGCTAGAAAGCATCAGATATATGAGATAGAGATTTCAGATTTCAAATTGCGAAATTTCGCATGAATTTGTATGTATATGTATGATGATTATCGTTTGCGGATTATGTTGAGATCTCGCGTTGCTTCGTAAGCCCGTATTTTTTTATGACGGTTAATCATACATATAGTATAACGAGCTACAATTACGCGGTAATCTAAAGGCACGTCTTAAATAAGTGTATTATAAAATCTGGTGCTTTAAAAGAAATTACTTGAAAGTAAAGGAAAATTTTGGAGCCAGCTTATCATAACATCGTTGAGTATGAATTTAATCTACACATTGGATTAACGAATTAATGATTTCCTTAAGAATATATTAGTATAATTATAGTATATAGTCCCTATAAAAAATTTGAATTTAGAAATTACAATTTATATTTTCTATAAAAATGAATTATTAAAATTGTGTAAGATTTCAATCATTTTGTATGAATATTTTAAATAATCAAGATTGTAGGTATTTAGTGCTCATACATATAAAAGTAAGATTACTTAATGAAAGTTTTGCATAAAAAGATCGAACGAATATAATTGAAAAAAAATTTACAAATAGCAGTCTGAGTTGATTCTCGTGTATCTTTAGAGATATCGATGTAAATTCAGTTTTAATATAAAAAATTTATTAAAATGTATTGTATAAAAGAATTTATAATGATTGTACTGTATGTTGCAAATAATAATTAGAAATTAAAAAAGTATATTAATATATAAGTATATTAATATATATAATATAAAGTATATTAATATATATATATATATATATATATATATATATATATTTAATGTATGATGTTATCATTATACTTCGTAGAAATATTTGATCTAGCTGTGTAGAATAGAATAGAAATACTTAAAAGATATGGTCTTGTTTCTTTAATTTGAGAGTGCGTGCAAGGTATCGTTACGTCACGATCGAGAATATAAATACGTCTTTCGATGCGAGTGTATGTTAGAATGAATAGAGAAAGAATCTTTATAGTTCTGCTTTTTTTGTCTCATATAATTTTTATTTACAACAAACTCTTCAGCGATCAGCGGCTTCATGAAAATCATATGGGAAAGAGAAGATATACAGAGATATAAAGAGAGAGAGACAGAGAGAGGAAAAGAGAGGAAGAGAGAGAGAAAAGAGAAAAGAAAACATAATAAGAACATTAAAAATCAATTTATGCTGTACAGAATTGAGGATAGAAGGAGATTGTGATAGCGGAATCGTTGTCACTTCGTAAATGCATTTTTTTTTTCTTTGAATATGAAATTGCTTTTTTATACTCGATCGCTACTTTACCGTTTGTTTTAATGCTTC
>Ga0157363_1003284_pt1 | contig 14586 bp, 4 predicted proteins | sample AttsexASBM1_FD_111477 | JGI IMG/M metagenome (GOLD analysis project Ga0157363, IMG submission 111477) | Fungus gardens microbial communities from leaf cutter ant in Ribeirão Preto, State of São Paulo, Brazil - Atta sexdens ASBM1 | ecosystem: Host-associated > Fungi > Mycelium > Unclassified ...
ATTTAATTATTTTAATTATCTGATATTATTGAATTCTCGCACATATTTTAAATCAAATAATTTATCGCTGTCACTATTCATAATTGCCATAAATTGCACTAAATGTATAAATATATGTTTTAATAATTGCATAAAATGATACAACTTCTAATCGTTAACAAAAAAAAGTTGCGAACAATATGTTTGGAAAATGCCAAATTTCCCTCGCTGTATCGTTGACGTTATCAAAACTCATAAAACACGGTTCGTGATCAGTAATACATTAAACGTGGCGAAAGTCGTTATTCACGCCGGCTTCATATAAGCGATAGCACGGCGCTTCTTCCGCTAATCGTTTTTCATCCGGTCTGTCTCCTGGGTGTTATCTTCTTGCAAAAGTATTTTTAAGTGACTTATTACTACTTTAGGAAATTGTAGAACGGTAAAGCGAAACGTTTACTGGTGGTAAATGTAAATTAAGCGTGGAATATTCCATATCGGGCCGATACAATTTGCGAAACAGGAAATGGAGAGTAATTAAACTTGGAAAAGCCGCGACTGAATTGGAAAATAATACATATGTGTTTGTAATAATAATTTACATTTATTTCAAAGGCAAATTATATAAATTATCTTTTCATGGAATCGTAATTATGTAATAAACATCAACAATTAATATCGTACTGATAAACGAGCATGAAATGTTAGAATTACTCGAGAAATTACTTGCATAGAATACCGCACAAGTAGTATATGTAATCTGCGAGAGAAATGCCGTTTATCACGGAAGCGAATAGGATAATTGTTTGCAATATCCATATTTACAATACCATCACCATCCCTAAGTTACACAGTAACCAGATGTTGCAGATCGCCTCCGCCGGGCCAACTATCTAAACTTTCCTCCCGTGCCGGGGCTTTTCCTAACTCAACCCGAAATGAGTATTATAAATCGCGAAGAGTTCACTATCTTGTCTTTAACATATTGTCAATGGGATAGTCGAACTTTGTGTTTTCAATAAAACGCGATACACTATCATGATACATTACATTATGCATTGTTACATCGAATATTCTAATAAATCTTATATCGCGATTTTTTCCACAACCACTGACAGAATTTGATATTCTTCCTCTCGATTTTATTACAAGAAAGTTTTCTGGTTTTATACAATTGAAAGAAAAGTTAATATTTCAAGTCTATAAAGAGGATGTACGATGTTTTTATTGGACTGGTATAAATATTTTTTGAAATATATTGGACAAATTGGATTACGCTTATCGAGAAAAATGTTTTAATTACAAGATGTACATGATAAAATGCATTTTGGTGAGAACAGAATTTCTGTTTATCATAATTGGATTGGATATTTTATAGATCGTTTTCGTATATAATTATAATATAATAAATGTATATAATTATACAAAAATAGGTAATAAATTACGTCCATTAGTTAATGATCCATTTGATCATTTTTGGAGTTTCCTTTTTATTTTAGCATTATCATTATTAAGAAATTCTAATATTTAACAAGAAAGGAAATAGGATTAGGATATTAGGAAATAATCATCTGGTAATTTCTAGAAGGATTTCGTTTATTTTCCAACGTAGATTTAGACGTATTGATTGAATCTACTAGTCTTTGTTTTTATACAATAATATATTTTTACAATAATATATTATGAATTTTTAAGATTATTATAAATTGTGCAATTCCCGCGCTGTGTAACGCTCTCATTGTCCGTAAATTATTTGATAGTTTTTGAATCTACTAGATTTTCAATTTATATACAACTAGATTTTTTCCAGCACTGCATTCATATCGTTTTTACGGTGTTCGAAGTTTATATTCATTCATATCGGATAAACTGAATCGGATGTAGTTATTTTTATACTACATTGCATCTTATAAAATACGTTATGAACGCATAAAATAAGATATATGCAAACGATGTATTGTAGATATTTTAAAGTATTCCGTGGAAAAGACGTGTACTGACGGATGCCTCAATTTCCGAGATTGACGTAGCGTGTACGATTTTTGATAAATGGAGAACGCTAACGGCTATAGGCATTTCCTATCTGTCACACGGAATCTGAGTTGACGGTAGCTTTTAATAATCTGCAAAGCGGTCTTTCCTATAAGCCATTCGGAAAGAATGGCTGTTGCCTTGCTGTTTGTACCGACAAACTATTGCAAGTCATCTCTGTGCATGCATAAAATAGGAATAAAGTAATACTATATAAAACATTGATATTACGTTAAATAATTCATTTAAAAAATGATTTAAATTTAAAATATAAAAATTTTGATAGAACGTTAAAACGGTATAATTAATAATGTAACTTTTTCATTATAACAGTTTTTTTAGTTTGCAATAATTATTTTATTTTGTCGTCAATAAAGACACATACCAGACTTTATTAATATTAAATTTTATTGATATTAGAATATTCTCTCAGAGGCTACGTGTAGTACAGTTTTAATAAACCGATGAAACCTTCAAAATGCAATTAAAAAATTTGCGTACAAGGGGAGATTTAGATAAATTTTTTAAATATATAACACTCATTGCATATTATACATAATATTATTTAATATTTCGATATTTATGCCTCTTTTATATGCACAGAATATAAAATGTAAGTTATTAAAAGAAATGCGATAAACAATAATGTGTTTTGATTGATTAATGTAAGAGTACGCATTTATGTGCAACATTTTAAAATCTTATTGGGAAGTATTTGTCTTTGTTATTTAAAGACAAATCAATAAACTATCCATATGGGTTACTTTTAAAAGAAACAAAAGTGATCCGTTGCAAACTTGGAGCAAAAGATATAGCTTTGTCGAGCTGTCGCGTTCATACTAGGATGTGCTGTCCAGGAAGATCCAGGAGAACAACAAACGAAATTGTTATCTATGTATACAAAAGTGCTACAAAAACACATTAGATTAACTTACTTGAAAGTCTTTCGTTTCTTTTAATAAAGAATATTAGAATTTACAATAAGAGGATAAAAATACAACATTGTGGAGGATTGTGATGAAAAATAATTTAAAAAATCTACGATTATTAAAATACGTGACCGCAAAATTATTAATGGTTCCAGTTAAGACGGGTGTTGTTTCAATGCAAAAATAAATCGTTATTAGAGAACCGATTAATCATGTAGGATATTTGTAATGCGCTGCAAGAAATTTATTTTGATAAATGTCTCTTGATAAACAGTTACAAAAAGAAGAGAAGGCGCATGTTGTATATAATGTCAATCGAATTAATAAGTATTTAAAAATTGTATTTATTGTACAGTAAAAAAATGTTTTATATTTGTTTTATATTAAAATCGGTTCTTATTAAAATTTTTGTATTGTATTTTTAATCCAAGTGTCAAGTTAACATAATGTGGTTATTTAAATATTTTATATTATATTGATATTCAACAATTTTTAATTAAAATAATACAATTTATGAGTAAAACAAATGATGAAAATTTATATATTTTAAATTATTTTAAAATATAAACCTTATAATAATAAATGTGTACATTTATCAGATTATATTTAGATATTAATTTTAATTAAAATATACTTTAAATTATATTTAAATACATTTGCACAACTTATTTACAAATTGTTTCAGTATTATATTTTTCGTGTTAATATTTTATGTAATATTGTTATTTCCTAACATAATCATCTTGTGTTAAACTACCACACATTTTCTACCTGTGTAGAGAACTTATTTCCTTTTTTGTAAATTTTACAATAATCTATTAAAATTAGTAATACTCGTTTATTTTTCAAAAATAAACGAACGTTGTAATTGCGCAACTCAAATAATTATTCTTCCACCGAACAAATTACGTTTATGTTACAAACAGAAACCCCGTCGTTTCGAGATGCAAAAATTAATGGCTCCGGCGGATTGGCCCATAAATTTACTTCGACATACGTTGCGTCCTGACGATCTCGCTAAAAAGTACAGTCCTCCGAAATGCTCGCGACACAGTTTTACCGGTGTACATTGTCGGGGATGTAAGTTTTTCTTGTTTCGCTTAGTAAGCGATATCTAAACCAAGCCAGCTCGGATTCGCGTCAAACGAGAATATGAAACGATGCAATCCTTATGATCTACGTTTCTAAAGAATTGCTTGGATGAAAGAGAGCGAGAAAAAGAGAAAATGAATATAAAAACAACGAAACGTGTACGATGCGCGACGTTGCAATTACAGTAAGTTTCATATCAGTAAAAAGATCTTTGGAAGGCCGGTAATAAATTGTCTATGACAGTTGATGTGGCATCATATTGTAGGTGACATCGACCCGCATGTTACCGGCAAATCGATTTTCCGAAAGCACCGCCCTGTCAAATTGCGCGAGCGACACACAGGTGCATTTAACTCTCTCGCATATGATCGATGAACGCATTCGGACGCATCGCGTAAACGCGGTCGAAATCGCGGCGCCGAAAATCCATCGGAGTTTTCGATCAGTTCATCGTAACTGTATGCGGCATAACAGAGATTTAAAAAAAAAGTAGATTATTTCGTCGAGAAGTGACGTTAATTAAAATGCGCGTCAACGTCCATCCATTCACGCGGATTTTATTCCAGAAATTCAAATGTTTCATTTGTTTATTCGTAATGTATGTCATAATAATAACTAGTGATGGGAATTTTGTTGGAATATTACACGCATTAAGAATTGTTTAAATTTCTTTTTAATTATATTATTTATATATAAATATAAGTATATTCTATTCTGTATAAAATTTTATTATTTACATGACTCAATTGCAACAAGATTATTTTATTTATTTTATTTATTATTATAATTTATGAAATTACGGTATATATTTACTTATTTTAATTTAAGTATGAAAGTACACTGAGAGAAAAATGTTTGGTATTTGTAACTATAATTATTACTATAATTATACTATATTACTATAATTATACTATAATTATTACTTCTATAATAATAATAATAACAGTACATGTATGTAATTCTAGCAATAAATGTATATAGTTGGCAACTTAAACGACTATACTTATAGTTATTATAACCATAAAAAAGTTGAAATTACTAAAAATGATTCAAATGAATAATATTTTATAAATTATAATATTTTATAATTATAATATTTTAGTTATATTTTGGGAGAACTATAAAAAATATGGTTTTAACTTTTTTATGATTATAATAGCTATAAATATTAGTCATTTTAGGTTGCCAACTATATACATTTGTTGCTAGAATTATACATACAGTTATTATTATTATTATAATAATCATTATAGTAATATATAATTATGGTAATATATAATTATAGTTACAAATATTTTTCTCTCAGTGTACAACTTATTTTATTTATATCAGCTTAATAAATAATACTTTTAAAGATATCATGTCTTACGTTATATTTTTACAAATTTATGTGTGTTATATATATTTTTATATCTTAATAGCCCCCCCGCTTGCATAAAATTGCATAGTATTTCAATTAACAAATACGCTGTATCGATGTTAAAACTATGACCACTGAAAAAAATATCCCGTGTGGAATTATCCGATTTACGGAGATTTTAAAATCTGTCAATTGCGCGTGTTCTATGAATGCATCGGTTGTGACGGAAAATGTACAGCCGCCATATACCCATGTTACGCGTACAACATACGAGTGTATACGCGTATATGTTGTAAATGCATTGTTATACTTTCCTCGCTATGACACAATTTCATCAAAATTCCAAAACCAAGCCACATGCATTGCAGTCGTCGTTCTCGGGTACGACCTTCTATAAATCTAGATTAAGTTTTATTAGTTTTCAAAGGCGAATTTATATATCTTTCTCAAACAAAAGATAGGACTGACATCTAGTATTATATCATTCCGTCACGACATTGTCCTCGTAAAAGAGAAAAAAAAAAAGATGAACGTTAAACTCAATTCTCTCCTTAATCTCGTGAATGTTCATCGGTCGACGCTCCTCGCCGACATTTCTTTCGACGAAAGCAATCGGAAACGTGTCATTAAAATGACATGACTCACACTGAAGACATTGTCGAGGGGAGAGAGATATCCTCTTAGAAGAGGAGCAGCCGAGAACAAGACTTTTAAGTCCTCCAGAGGTGATGGGGGAGACGCACAAGAGGTAGCGAACAGTGTAACAACTTGGGAGAAAGTTATTCCGCCGGAGAACCTCTAATGAACTTCGAACTTTAATGACGAAGGCTGCTAAATCCTCATCTCGTTTCCGTTATAGACGCGATCGGCTGTGTCTAGGTGTGAACGTAAAAATTGACGTGTCGTTTTAAGATGTAATTTAAGACACCTTTTTAAAACGAAAAGTTAAAGGACTTTGAATTGCCTGCAATTTTCTAAATTCCAGAATAAATTATGTCTTAAGATTTTTTAAAGGAACTTATATGAATTAGTTAACTGCATAAGAGGAAAAAATTGACGTGTCGCTTTAAGACCGTACGTAATTCAAGGCACTTTTTAAAATAGAGTATTAAAAGACTTTGAATAGTTCGTAGATAATTTTCAAGAAAGAACTGCTTAACATTTTTTAAAGGACTCTTTTGATATGAATTAATTAATTGCGATAAGAGGATAAATAGATTTAGAAATATACGAAAATAAATAATGTTCTAAATGTAATTATAAATTTTTCAAATTTGTAATTTGAAAAATTTGATTTTTTTTAAGATTGGGAAGAATCGGAGATTTTTTTTTATAATGTACAAATATGTAATAACAATATAATATGATATTTATTATCCAGAATACATTATAGGAAAATTCATAAAACACATTGTAACACATTTCACTCATATTGCTTCAACAATAATATTGTCTCAATAACTTCTTTGAGTATGAATGAAATTAGTGGTGCCGATGTACCGTTTACAGCGTCAGTATAGTGACGTCAATGGCGGAGATATCTTGCAAAACAAACGCCACGACCATGGCCCGATTACACCGCTGGAGTCCATTTAGACGAGTTCCATTTTACATCAAAACGGCTTTACACGTGCGCATGATCTACTCTTAACTCAAAATTGACAGAAAAACCATCGGGGAGACCACCATCAAAACTTCCAGGAAGAAAAAACTGTTCAATTGTTACGTCGCGGTTGCGCGCGAACAGCGTGATTACTTTTATCAATTAACGATCCTGGCGTGCAATCTCGGGCGAGTTTTTTTTTTTCCATGAATTTTGCAAGCCGCATAACGAGATATACACGCTATTCGTTCAACTGCGACGAGCGAGATCGCAAACCAGAAATTATCGCCCATAATTCGCATCACACGTTGTACTAATTCAAATTTTTTCGTTAATTAAAATTCCTGGCTCTCTGTTACGTGATTTTTTATTTTACCGTTACAGATTATTACATCTTAATTTTAAGCTATCAAATAAGTATGTTAGAGATTATATACTATATATACTATATCCGCGGGAAATATTTGATTATGTCCTGTAATAAATAATGTACGAGAAGAAGAAACATTTAACAAAATGAATTTATAAGAAATACTTTTTTATATTTCTTACATTTTACGATGATATGATCTTAATGGACATTATTTATACTTATTACATCATTACATTATTTATTTAATTAAAATCTATTCCAGCTTCAATTAAGTCTGTGTTGCAAGATTGACAAATATTCGGCGCGCAATTTGCTTGAACTGGAAATTGTAAGATTCATGCAAAAATTTTATTAAGTATCCGCTTTCTGAAGTATGGCTTCCTCCACTTTTGTATTTAAAATTTAACAATTTTACTCTAAATAAGCTTATATAGAAATTTTTTATATTATGTATCATTGTGCGATATTTTTTCCTCTTTTTTCCTTTATGTTTAATCACTACATTACTTTAAATTATGAATTGCGCATTTGCGAGAAAGCTGTCTGTAGACTTTATTTAATTTTGATACGTCCCATCTGCGGTTGCCTCATGCCCGCGAACGAATTGAAGCAAATACGAATTGAACAATGCACGTCTGTGGGAAAATACGTCAGCGTAAAAGCGTGAAAATGTGGTCGATGTAAAATGAGATCGCGGTAAAGTTTTACGCGGAGCTTGAAAGATTTCCGCGCGACACATCGGAAAATCTAACCGTGAATTCACGGAAGAGTATGTTGTAAGGCGTATCTTCGTATATCTTCTGAGGTGGCATTCGCGTGTCGTCATTATCGTCGCTAAACGCTTTGCCGCTTCTATCTTTTGTTATTTTTTGGCGGAAATGTTGAGAATGAATTTTACGGGCGTAAATTCCCGTATGATTTGCGAATAAGGCGTAAAGGTCGCATGGCAATTTTAAATATACAAGTAGACACGGATGTCACATTGTAGGTAGTATATTCCATCACGTTTAGAGTCTCGACTGTCTGCTTGGAACGGAAACGCGTTAATATTCTAACAAATGGATTAAATGGCAGATTTGCATAATACAGCGATATGTTTTATAGCGGTATGTTCTCCTTCGAATAAAATTAGTTTTATTCCGCGAGTAATAAAAGAATTATGATCGATTGATAGAGAGTTTTGGATGATGAGTATTTTTAAAATTCACTTTTGAATGCACAATGTCGCTTAAAAATTGAAATTTAATTTTAAGCTTGATGTCTCTTCGTTTAATTTAATGTTAAAGAATTAATAATTATTTTACGTTTTATGTCCTTTTTCATTCATAGAGCTGTGGTATCTTTAAAAAATTTAAGTAACATGTCTTCAAGCATAAATTAATAATTAGTTATCTTTCTTTTTCTTTCTCTTATGAAAGAATGATATTACATTACATTTTCTCCTTTGAAGCGAGAAGCTTCTGAAAAAGTGGAAAATCTTTTTAAATCTTTGCAAAGATATCGCGAATTTATTAATACATTCTTCATCCACTAAGAGCACATAATAATTCATACTTTTAAAATTAATTTACGCCAAGATGTACATTGCCGCATAAATATAAAACGTAATGCCTTCGTGTTGTATTCATTTATTTCAATGCTATGCAATATAGTCGTTTATTGAAATACATCGTATATCTACAAAATATCTACGTAAAATGAATGTCTCGTAATTATCGGTTAAAAATTATCAGTTAAACGTTCGCCAAATTAAATAGCAGCTCGACGAATTATAATGCACTGTCGACGTAGCGATTAATAATGGAGAATTGTAAGTAACGACGACGGCCCATCTCCGACGGTACGGTTGATAAAGTTTCGCAGTATTCTCTACCGGTGTGCCGTCCGGAAGGACGGAGCTCTTCCCAAGATTAAAAATCTCACACTACTTGAAGTCGTGGTATATACTTTACATCGTTTTACACGAAGTACAGAACGCAGCACGAGTGGCGCGCGTTTCTCTAACGCTAGAGAAAACATTTCTCCCGTAATGCCGCGCACCGGTGACGTTCTCCATTCAGTTATATTCAATCGGGATGGGCGATGTTGTCGCACAGACCGTTCGAGTGTGACCCGAGGGTTTCCAGGATTCCAAGTTAGAATGTACAAGTAGGTAGGAAACGAGGCAGGTGAAGTGACTTTTCCGTTTAGAAACACCGGATTTATATACTGAAAACAGGATATTATTCGATTTGTGTGGAGCTAGATAAATTTGCGCTACTGAATGCGAAAAAATAATTAATTCATGAGTGTCTCTCTCACGTGGAGTTCCTCTTAAGAGATTTATGGTCAAGGATGAAAGTCGAAGAGCATAATAATGTAGGGTAGAAGAATATTATTTATGGAAGGATAGATGCAGGGGCATGGGCAAGTGAGATGCAATGTAGCGGGATATAAAAAGGAATAAATATTTAGCTTTATATATATATATATATATATTAAATAACATTAATTTAAAGCAACATTTCTCTTCAAAGTAGTATTTCTCTAATGTAAATTTTTATAAATTATGACAGTAACATAAATTCGAGATATAACAGAAAAAAAGATATGGAGAGAGAGAGAGAGAGAGAGAGAGAAAAATCAAATACGGTAATAATGCCAATACGAGCTAATATCAAATGGACATGTAAATGTAGATTAATTTATTATCTAAATAATATAAAATAAGTAAAAAATTGTAATTGGAAAATATAGAGGAAAATATAAAAAGGCAGTAAAGAATATTTAAGCCAATAGTATTTTATATCCAATGCAAGAAATTTGAATTATCCTGTCAAGAAATAGAAGTAAAATCGGGATACGAAAGATTCAATTTGCAGCCAGAACCCCTCACTTTGTACAATCGCTTGTATCCGGCAAATGATTGAAGCGGATGGAAAAAGACCTCAGTTCCTCCTGCTAATTAAGTTACGAGGTGCGCTTCTGGCCAGTCAACCGCCCCTTGCTCTTCTCCATCCGAAACCGGAAACGAGATGCCGCGGATTATTTCCGCATGGCAAAATGTAGGGCGACGCTCCGATAATTAACATGCAAGTCGGTTACGACATACTATCCCCGAAATAAACATCAATCAACGGCGAGTGTTAACTTATTAGGATTAAAGATTACGTCACATCGTCGCGGTGACTCGCTGGCGCACGTGATAATGACACGATGTCCGGCTTTGTATTTTCAACGAGAAGTTAAAGCTCTCTTGACTCTTATAGAAAGAAAATTAATGATGCGCGCGGCTGAAGATAAAATCTTCCTATCTGTCCCATATGCAACGTCACCATCCAGGTGCTATTCCTATAATTTTAGATTGCTCGGTTTAGTCTGCAAACGCTGCGTGACTGCTTTCGACGACCGTGAGGGTAAATTCAATCGTCACGTGCGACGGAGATCGTCGCGGTAAAATTTCCGGAAAAATTTCGGTGCTTCCGTCCGATCTTATTCTCTCGTGAAAACTGACTGTCCTTGCAAATGTAAAAAAACTGTCGCGTCTGAATTATTCCGCATCTTGTAGTTAATAGTGATTTAAGATCGAAAAAAAGATGTAAAGATTTAACTAAAAGTAGTCACATCGTATCAATAAAAATCGAATATGATGAGATATTTATGATTTGTCAATATCATTTTTACACAGAAAGAACGATTTTGTTGAATATCTAAAAATTTAAGTAGATACAGATCTGAAAATAATCTTGGACTATTTAAACTAATTATGTGTGAAATTTAAGTATATGTTTGATGAGCAATACTGCAAAAAGTTTTGACGTTCTACCAACTATTTTGAGCATCCTGCATAATTATTTTAATAGTCCAATAAAATTATATTTAGATCAATATTTAGCTGAATTTGTAAGTATCTACTTCAACAAAACTATTTTTCCGTGTATAATTGGTGATAAGTCGAGAGATAACTGGTAAATTGCGGACGATTGCATAATTCTTTTTTTTTTTACAAGAAAGATTATTTTTATAGAAAACGAATATGGATTTTTTTCGTCAATGTAAGACAGATAATCTGCAAAGTAATTGTCAAGTTGTTAAAAGGAATCGATGCAATTATTTTTCTCCCGGGAATTAGGCCGGTTAAAATGTAAATTAGTCGTATCGCGCGCACAAGTGAATTGCTCGATTTCTCCCTTTAAAGGGAGCACTTAGAGTCGATCGACCGGCTATAAAAGCGGATGGGTAATCGCGAGTACTTCGAGCTATTCCTCTGTAACTGCGGACCTCTCGAATACGTGTATTCAACAAGTTCCGTATTTCTCGCTACAGCAACAACGACAACGTCAATGTAGTGTTAGCCGGGGTTACACCGTTACGTGGATTAGCGAAAGATTTATGCCCAGTCAGATTAATACCAAAAGCTGCCCGGCACGGATAAGCTTTGCACCTCTACGTCACGGGAGATACTTCAACCGAGATACATTTGTACCGCGTTCCATGCGGAAAAACTAGATTTCAAAGCGTGAAAAAGGTTCAGGTAGTTTATTTTCCGCGTCCCCAAAAATTTGCTTCGTACTTTTTGCAGAGCGTGTCAAAAATATTTTCGACGTTGACATTGCCCATGTCTATCATTTATTACAGGCTGTAATGGCGTTATTCGTATGTAAAAGTCGAACGTGTTCCATTATCTTTTTATAACGATGTTATACAAGGTATAATGAAAAAAATATATTACAGACGTACAGTAACGGGTTAGTACATTTATTTATATTTTACGCTGCACCAAAAAAGCATTATTTTTAATAACGAATGCAAATCTTATAATACATTTATGCACGAATACGTGTCAATTTTTTTTTGTTCGCGCCAAGTTAATAAGGAACAGCGTTGAAATGTGGACGTAGCGCAAACTTTTGGATTTAACAAGATCGCGCGCCGGTTATTGGCTTATCTCTTTGACTTTGCTATTACTTATTAACTACGCGCTGAATTCCCTGTCGCGGTGACACAGTGAGGAAGAAAAGCGGGATTGGTAGAAAGTCAAATATAATATCAATCTAGTGTGAACAACTCGATCGTTAATCTAGCTAGACGATATTGACTATCGTATCCAGCTTCGTGCGAAAAGTGCACGCCGGGCACAAAAGACACGTGCAACCCTTATACATAGGCGAGCAGCTGCCGAGATAATACATATTGACATTAGAAGATACAGGGCCACTTCTATACGACGTTAGAATATTGAATTTCGCGGGAATTGAGAGATCGCGTAATCGTAGTTGCTCTAATCATACTTTCGCGCAGCATGATTTAACGCGGAAATGATCGCATAATTTTCTAAATAATCTCACCAGTGAAATAACATGGGAAACATTCACGGCGGATCATCGAAATAATCCTAAAAATATATAACAATTGTGTTTGGTATAGGTATTTCATTGTTTGCTAAAGTATATTGGATCGGGTTATTTGCGTAAACCGGATTTAAGCCGATCGCTATTTGTGATGACGAAATTCATTCCGCGCTGCAATTAATTCTACATTGAAATATCAAGACTGCGATGTGTGTAAAAATATAACTATAAACGAAAATAATGCAATATAAAGAATATAGAAAATTATGAAAAATCATAATTTACGAATCATCACGTAATATTTATATTAAATAATTTTTTTAAAAATGTACTTTATATTTTCGATTACCGTGATGCTGTTCGGTAACTTTGCGATGAAATGTAAGAGACAATTTTTTTAAAACATAAAAAAAAGTAACAGTAATAGTATAAGGAATAGAGAAAATTGTGAAAATCACGGCGAATTATCTCGAAATAATTATATTAAATAATTTAATTTTTAAAAATGTTTGCTTATATTTTAGAATGTCGCGATTAATAATTTTTAAGATATAAACGAAAATAATAGTAATATAGAGAGAAAGAATATAGACAGAAAATTATGAAAACATGTCGAATAATCACGTAACAATTACGTCAAGTAATTTAATAAAAAATATGTACTCTGTTTGAATCATTGTCTGTTTAACACTTTGCAACGACATATGGGACGAACAGGTTTTTTTTGTTAAAGCATACACGTCGGATAAGCCACATGTGACAATTGACAATTTGATCAATTTCTCTTCCGCATCGCTAATAAAATCCGTCAATTCCCATCAACGTAACATTCACTATGCATCAGGACACCATCATCATAGCACAATGACGCGCGGCAGTGCGTTGTAAACAACAATTATCAATCCCGTTGCCCCTCTGCCCGCGGCATTGACATCCAAACAACATTAAATGCAGTACGCATCGCAGATAATTACACGACCGCCATTATAGCATGAGGTCGCTCCGAAAGTATCGTCGGTTTACTGGCAACAATCGAGCCAACCGTCATGAAATCGTATGTGGAGACGTGATAGGAAATTTTGAAATTTTGAAACGTGATATCGCGTTTGATATCGCATTTCGTGGGATCGTAAGACTTGTAATATTAGACAATGACTAGCACGTTCGTGCTTTTGTTGAAATAATCAATTATTTTGAGCATCATATGAGATAGAACTGAAATTTAAAACGAAGGCCGTGTTCCAAAACTCATCGTCTGTGCTGAAAATTACAGTGCACGTAACATAAACTATAGATTTTCAACGGTGGCAATAAATTTTGGAACATTGCCATAGATAGAAATATGGTTTCGATCCTTTTCAAGAAATAAAATAAAAAATTAAGTGCTCTTATTTTATTCAAGCTCTGCTTATGAATGGGTATGAAAATTCTTATTTATTTCTATAGTGATACGACTTTAATTTTATCGGATATATATATTTTGAAATTTGTTAGGATTTTCGTAACTATAAAATTTTATACTGATCTCCTTTTCACCTCTATTGTAAGTCTCATAATTTTACGACATGAGGTTCAATAGAGAAAGGAACTTACCTGATGATCCACGATGCAATTTATTTCGCTATGTGCTGGAAATTTATCACAAGACTGTCTTCGGTGTTAACGATGCTGGGACAACGAGATGATGGTATATCGCAACGACGACATCGTGCTTGATTTTTGCGACAATGATTTGTAGCAAGTTTTCCCTCCGTTAGCGCGTTAGCATCTCGGTGACTCTCGCCGATGTAGTAAATGATTAAATCATCTGATCATTACTGTGAAAGAGGAAGGACCACGTGCGCTATTGGATTTATAATGTTTCTCTCATGATTTCAGCATGACTTGGA
>Ga0157363_1003285_pt1 | contig 14585 bp, 4 predicted proteins | sample AttsexASBM1_FD_111477 | JGI IMG/M metagenome (GOLD analysis project Ga0157363, IMG submission 111477) | Fungus gardens microbial communities from leaf cutter ant in Ribeirão Preto, State of São Paulo, Brazil - Atta sexdens ASBM1 | ecosystem: Host-associated > Fungi > Mycelium > Unclassified ...
ATCCATATAATATTTTCAAATATTAATATATTGGAAACCCATTAATAATATACAATTGTTGTTAATAATAAAGTGATTTTAATTGGAATATAAAAACAAGCGTAAATATGGAATATAAAAACATGTAAAAACACCAGGTGATTACTCTCAGATAAAAGAATTACTTTTGGATGGCATTTTGCGCTATATAATTAATAGCTCTGTCACAATAGAAAGAAGGAGATGATTTCGCGTGTCGGCTATAAAATATAGTCAGAGCATGGTGCATCAACGGGAGACGAATTTATCTTCCTCCATTTTCCGGTGTCGTATCTCTCGCGACAGTAACGAGACGGGGAGAGAGAGAGAGAGAGACTCCGGACTTTCAAGACCCGATTTCGGTTTATCACGCCGGCTTATCTACGTTATACGAGTATTCACGCAAATTTATCGATCTGTCTACAGTCGTTTCGACATAACCGAAGCGCTTCGTTTTGGCTCTCGAGCGTCAACTTTATGCCGCGATCCCTCGGGGACGCGATAAGGAAAAGAAAAAAAAAGAAGTCAGCGGAGTCACGTTATGAGCATGAATTTTTATATTGAGATCTTATCGCTTAGGGTACCACCGCTACCGGGAAGGGAAAATAAAAGAGGAGATTTGTGGCGCCATAATGACGTTTTGCTATTGCAACGCGCGCGAAATGGCCAATTTATTCGTTCATTTTAATTCTTTCAAGATCAAGTTTCCTTTTAAAGCACTCGGCACTTTCTTTTCTTTCTATGATTGTATTTATTTCAATTTGAAAATAATTTGACCTTAGGATTCGCTATCGCGATTATAAAATCTGTGTTTATTTTGACAAAGGTTTTTTTCCATGTCGTATTATTTAAAATGTTTTATTCAACAAAGCGTTTACTAGTAATAATTATAAAGACAATTGATAGCTACTATTTAATTCAACGTTAGCACGCGAAAACACACGTAACGGAATGATATCTTATTGTTAGCTGTACATACGATGCTATGAGAACAAGCTGCTAGGCAACGCGACGTGAGATAAGCTTGTGACGTAATCAAGGCCAATACGATAGCACGTGCTGGGAGAATATGAAACAATGTTAGAGATACATGATTCTTACATTTACGGGATGTTATATTAAATGCATTATTTCTTTTATTATTGTATATAGCACGTTTAGTATATCGGATATATGTGATCGGAGTTTATTTGAGTAAAATGTTTTTTCATAAAAAATGAATAAAAAATCTAGAATGTATTTTTTTTAGAGGTATAATTTTTTCAAAAATGAAAAATATTTTTAATAAAAAATGAGTTTAACTATGTATTAACGCTTGGATATATTTAATAATAGGATATATTTGATAATTCATTACGTATAGTTAAATAAACAGACACTATTTTTATATTAATTTTGAATTTTGCAATTATACTTTAATTAATTTTAAATCAATACAATTTATTGTGAAGGAAGATTATATTTATATGCAGTTATGGTCCCGTTCTACCGAAGGCAGCGTGGCCGAGCGGTCTAAGGCGCTGGTTTTAGGCACCAGTCCGTAAGGGCGTGGGTTCGAATCCCACCGCTGTCAAATCTTTTTTTTCATTTTATTTTTTATTTTATTGTCTTTTGATGATTTGATTTTTGGTAGAAGCGATTAGAAATTATATGTGTCATAAAAATAGTATATATACGAATCAATTTAATTATTCTAGCTATGCTGTATTCATATTAGTATTTATTTCATGAAATTAACAATTATATTGTTACAATATGTTTAAACAATTATCTCTTAACATTTTCTCTTCAATACCTTATATATCAATATTATCGATTTTTTTTGTAACTTCGTTACATATCGAGAGGGAATTTCAAGGACAGTATATGCAATAATTTATATTAGGCAACTTTACAGTAATGTGATCATTATCTATGCAGCCAGTAATACACACAAGTTTGTGTTGATTACATAGCTGTGTGTTTAATATATGTATAGTATGAGTTTACATAATTTCATTCTACGGTGGTAAAATTAATATTTAAAAGTGGCACTAATTTATTTGGTGTAATAAATATTTGGTGAAATAAAGAGCGAAAAATCAAAAGTTAAGGTCCCACCGAGATTTGAACTCGGATCGCTGGATTCAGAGTCCAGAGTGCTAACCATTACACCATGGGACCTTCAAAAATCTTTGCTGATAAGAGAGCTAAAACGCACTTGGCCTTGGCACATTTTGAAATATAATTGCGTTTAGGTCAATATCTTGCAAGATAGCGATCATTCAACCTTTTATGTTTGAAGTATGGATTCGTATCATTCATTATCACTCAGCGCACTCGGCGATATTTGCACTATATAGATGTTCGTATTTAACGTTTAACCACTCAATTTTTCATCGAATAAATTTTTCTTACATTAATTAAAATAATCGATAATGTTATATAAAACGGATTCCTACTCTCATGTTAGTTGGAGCTCATCCAAAAACGGGGATGTAGCTCAGTGGTAGAGCGTTCGCTTTGCATGTGAAAGGCCCCGGGTTCGATCCCCGGCATCTCCAATTTTTTGCTACAGTCGTTTATGTGTGACGATTTCTTTTATCTTTCATAGAAAACAATTTATTGTTGTACACTTATATTATTTTACACCATTACTTATATTATTTTATACTATTACTCATATTATTTTATTCGAATCTCAATATGAATTTCTGAAAGAAAGAATGAAAAATATATTATTTATTTTTAAAACAATACATTAAATTTTTTATATGTGTTACAATATTACGTCCTCGTTTACATCATTTCTAACATTTAACTTATATCTGTTAGTGCATTTCGTTTCATATATATTTCATAATATGCATAATGAGCAACAAGAAATAATGCATCATGCACCATATTATTTATAATATTAATATTGAAATTAATACCGTTATATTGAAATTAAACAATTATTTTTGTTAGAATTACATATCGTTGAAAAAGACTCGACTTAGTATCGTTTGCAATTTTTTGAAAGCGCACAATCGTGAACTTGTCAACATTGGATCGATCGTCGCGCAGTGAAAAAATGGCGCGTATTTAGAACGTCAACCGACGACCGTGGCCGTATGTAAAGCGTGACAAGGGAGACGATAGCATGCAAATGAAACCGCGCAAAGAGATTGAATGGTAATAGTCTTCGATTCGTCATATGCAAAAGTTCTGCGTGTATCTGCGAGCATGGAGCCGTGGCCCCCTCTCTCCTGTCGACGTGAAAGAAAGATGCTATCATTTGAATTGCCATCGTCATCATACGGGTAGAGATACGTTATGCCTATCTCCATCGAATATACCCGGGAATAATCGTGCGAAATATACTGCGACAGGCTTTCCTTTTTTTTTTCCTTTCTTTCCTTCTTTTTCTCTCTCCCCCATGGGGTGAATGCAAGCGCTGTGCACGTGGGAATTAATCATCGTTGGAAAAAAACGACGCAATAAGGCAGAACGTATAGCGCGAATCGCTGGTTCTCTAATGTAATCGCACGTCGATGAGTCGTACGAGAGGCAAGAAACGCTGTAGTGGATAACGGCCTTGATTGATCGTAAGCGTAGTAGTCCGTGCTCTATCGATGGTACGGTATATACATGCAGCTTTGTTGGCTGCGATTTATTTTTCTTCGCTTACTCAATTTGAAATATATATTTACACTTATATATTACAAAGAATGGATCAATTAATATTATAACTTTTTATTTATTCTGACTTTATATACAAGACATACCTATATCATTATATATACTACATATCTTATATGAATAATATGCATTTAATAAATTACATATTTTATATTTATATATATATATATATGTATATATATATATACATAAATTATATAATATATAACATATAAATTATATAAATTATATTATATATAATTATATAATTATATTATATATGTTTCAAATAGATGAAAAATTTTACAAGTTGATTAAATTGTTTATTGAACTAAAAATTCGCGTATATTTATTTATCGCGAAATATTTCTTTCATATATTTGATAATAAGTATTTTTAAATTGATAACAAATTTCGTTATCTTAATATGATAAAACACAATAAGATATAATTATAATAAAAATTTGTTATCAATTTAAAAATATTTGTTATCAAGTATTACTGAAGATATCTTCCAAATTTGCGTAATAACGCATGATGACTTAATAACAACTAATCAACTGTCTTTATAATTATTATGATTTAAATAAATACTTTACTAAATAAAACATTTTAAGTTTTATACAGAAACTTGAAATACATTTTTTTTATAATACTTTATACAGAATGATGATGAGAAATCTTTTGTCAAAATAGATTAAAATAAAGCTATACAATATAACGACAAAAAATGTATGTGAAAATTGAGAATTAAATTCGAACGTATTACTGTTAAATTACCGAATTCTTCGAAAGCGATACTTCACACGGAAACATAAATCGGATGTGTATGTCGCAACATCGAAGATTCGACGAGATCTAATAGAGTCGCCTTAAACCTGCGGTATTCGAAGTATTCTTCCGAAGGGGAAAATAAGAGAGAGTTCGCCAGAATCCCCTGTCACTGAACCGTTATAATATCCTGTCCGGCAATCCCGGGTATCTATTTTGTCCCCGAGGAAGAGCGTAACTATGTGAAAACAACATAAAAAAATCTCGCCGCGCATAGATATCGAGTTTTGACCCCCTCCCGGGCTGGGGTCAGCACTGGAGCGTATGACCATTTTGTCACCCTCGCCGAAAATTTTATTTACGAATATCCTTTCGTTGTGCGCACGAAAGTGCTCGCGCTGTCCGAATTCGTGACGCGACATAAAAGTGCCGACACCCCCCGCCGGTGCAATCGCGGATTCTTTCCGAGTTACAAGCGGCGTAACTTCCGGCTGAATTTAAATGTCCAATTGTCAGCGGCGCCGCGCTCCGAGCCCTTCGACGGACGTTTTACGGGCAATCGACGACGAAGGAATAACTTGTTCCGCAACTTTTTCCGTCCAGCTATAGAATCCGTTATGACATCATGGATGAATTTTGATTCCGCGAGAGAGTTATCTTCGAGTGTTATTGCGATCGGTCGAGCGATACGTATTTGCAGAATTATTTCACGAATGGAAGCAGTTTCACATTTAGAGCAGCATTGAATTAACCTGTTTCTCAAAAAACTTTTTCAAGAATGTGACTCACGTTTGTAAAATATAAATTTATGTTGTTTACTGTGTGTAACATTTCGAGGTATCGAAAAAGATATCTATAACGTAGATTGATTATCGATAAAAACCCATATAGAACTTTTGATTGGTATAGAAAGTATTTAATTCTGGAATGTTATACTCATATTTTTTTTTATATTACACTACGTGAAATGTAAGAAAATTACTCATTTGATTAAGAACTTTTTCACACTTTTTAATATTTACTTTATACGTCGCAAGGTATTGGAATGACTGATGCTTAGTTTAATATAAAAAATAAGCTTTAATGTTAAACGATTTTATTAAATGTTATTTTAAGCTATCAAAATTTTAATAATGAAAACTATACTAAAATCAAAGTTCAGGGATGCAAATTCCCAATAGCATTCCAGGATTAAAGAGCTCTATGGAAACAATCTCTCATTTTCGGGAGTAATCTCAGGTTTCAACCAAATTGTAGCAACTTTAATTTATACCGAAATAATTTCACGACTCTCTCAACTCCACGACGAATAGGAATTACGCGAGGGTGAACTTATAGAGAGAGAATATTTAGAACAATAAGTCGTGGCGGTGTTCGATGACACGAAGTGCAGCGGGAAGTGACGGGGCGCGATGAATGAAGATATTCGTAGAGCGAAAATCCGTCAAATAAAGATCACGCCCGCCTCCAGAGATAATAATGCTGCTGGCACAGACGGTTTTTGTATCCTCAGCTTTCTTCATTCTTCCTTCGTCGCCCGCGCTTCCTAGAGACGACAGTGGGGTGCTTTAAATATTTAGCCGGCTAATTTTCGCGAGGATTTTTAAGTCGACGAAGGAAAGTGAGAATTGAAAAGAAACTCGACAACGCGACGAGATCGGAGAAAGAAGCGACCGAGCGAAATGTCCTCTAGACTGAAATAATAATGAGAGGCGCCAGCGCCTTTAATCACGATATTAAACATTTACGATCGCCACGGTGGTGTCCTGCTACACTAAGATTACTGCGCTCCTTTTCTCGTATCCGGCCTCGATCCGATCTTCCCTCTGGTACAAAGCGACTTTCGCTGTAACCCTCCTATGTCTCTTGTTTACGTCTAGTCGCTGATAACCTTACACGATGATCTACCTCGCCTCAGGATATTTTCAACAAGCGTCTAGTCTGGAATGCGCTTTAAGTCGTCTTGAACGAAATGTAAACATGCGAAAGTTGATAAAGTTTATTAAGCGTGTATATTTATAGCTTATGTAAACATGTGAGAGATGCTAAATATTATCATGCATTAATGAGCAGTATAATCTTTCTTGTTTTTTATTTAGATACACGCTAATATGTTTGGATATATTTACACTTTGAAATAAGTTTTTACTTGAAGTAGAAATAATATGGTTAAATATCGGAATAAACCTCTGAAAGACAAATCTACTACGATATACCGATAGATAGATCTGGGCTCGAGATTATTGCAATGGACGAGTCGGGGTGGAATATAATTTGCAGTAGAATGGGCAATTCGGGTGAAAGGACCGTGGACACTGGCGAAAAAGTCCATTTTTCTTGGCCGACGTTGCTATCGCCAGATTATGTCCTGCGCAGCTATATTGATGACAATGGCAAAGCCACCGAACCGACTAGCCGGCTCAATCTAGTCCACCGTTTGTTTTGCTTTCACACAATTTGTCATCCATTGTCTGAGCGCACGTACACTCGGTGCCCCGACCACCTCCAATCGTTATTTATTATTTCGAGAAGACGCTTGATTAATTTTTATCTCGTTCTCTTAATGTTTGAAAATTGTTGGCTCGGTTTCAAAACTCTGTGAAAAAGTCTCCCTAATTCCTCGTAATTAACACGAAATAATTTTCCACTGGTAGATCTAAGCATCCAGCTTACGATGAAAATTACATTTTTAAGCTGCGATTTACGGTGACATTGATGCGAAGTGATAGTCCGACTGAACAGAGAATAATTTAATATTCTTTATTCCAGTAACACGATTTCACGGAACAACGAGTACGCGATGCCCGAGCATTAGAAATACGATTTTCCTTTAGCAATCGCAAGGGATGGTTGGAACTGTCAAGAAACATTTTTCTCGAACCTATCTCTCAGAATTTTTTTTTGCATGCTTTGTTCTCCTTCGAATTGAATCATGACAAGATCTTAAAGTCGTGTGATGTGGTATAAAAGATGAAAAATAAAGAGAAAAAAACAAGAACATTTGAATTCAAGGTAGGCAAAATGTAGATTTCACGTGTCATATTTTTCAAGGCTGTAGTTATTCAGGGGAACAATTAAACATAACACAATATTCTTTAATTTTAATTAAATGAAAAATATTTATTAATATTTTTCCATTATTAAGTTTAATGTGTCACTTTTCATCACTTTTAAGAATTATATATTGCATGGTCACAGATTGTAAATTTTTATTTAATAAAAGCTGAAATATCTAAAAAAAAAAAAAATAAATTTAGTAAAATCATTCAGTGAAATGTAGAAAAGAAAGAAAAGCAACATTTTTTTTAGCAACGTATGCGTTTTGCTTTTTTTCGTTTTTTCTTTTATGTTACCTGGATCTCGAAATCCGACCACGTATTAGCAACGGTATTAAACTGCAGGGGATCTCGCAAGCTCCATTGTGCACTCCGCACAAGGGAGTGCAAGGGTTGCCTAAAACGTTCATCTTTTTTTTTCTATTTTCCCCCAGTCTCTTTTTCACATTACGAGATACCTCTCGTGTCGCACTCTCGAACGAAGTCGAGAAGTTCGCGGGGTAACGTGAGAATGACAACAGATGCGCCGGAATGAAATTACAAGGTGTCTCGACATTATGTCAGCGTGTTGTGCTTTTTCAGCGAAATTATTGTGACAGGCATCTCAATGTGCAATTGTCGTTCCTTCTCTTTCTTTCTGCCATCCAGTTCCCTCTTTTTTTCTCGCTCTCTCTCTCTCTCTCTCTTCTTCTTTCGAAAACTCCCCTTTGCCATGGGGTGGACACTTTTACGGTGTCAAGTCCTGGTCTTTTGGGAAAAGGGTCTGCGTCGTCTGTCATTTGGCTAATCCTATTTAATCGGCCGCTTTTCCTTTTCGATACACCGATCAGCCTAAAAATAGCGCTTGAAAAAGATCGATAAAAACGTCGGATTTTATGATACTTTAATTAAAGTGAGACGTTCATATCTATTCTCATATGCGTGTAAAATTTTATTCAGCTTTATATATACTATTCAACTTTATACATATATTTGAATAAATTAAAGATTTTTATTTTAAGAAGATTTAGACTTTAGAAGATTTTTATTTAAAAGCTTTCTTATATTACTTATATTCTTATATTCTTATATAGATATAATATTTATGTTATGTTACATGCACATCGATAATTTTTACACTATTGGCGTTTTTACTATTTATGAAATTGCTGTTAGTTTTATCGTGAGATCAATCTCTTGGAATTAGTCTGCACGACATTACATCGGTTTATCTCGCATTCTCTATGATTATTCATTGAGTCATTTATACTCGGTACAATTATCACTGCCATCAGTCTTTATACTGAAGTCATTTTGAATTACGGAAGTCTCCGTCATTTATCTTCTCGCAGAAAAATCGCGTCATGTCCGCTCGAGATAATCAATAATAAATTACAATATGAACGAAACAAATATTTTATGTTTTAGAAGAAAACAAGAGTAAATTATTTATGCATTACAAACTATCAAAGATAAATCTAGAAATGAAGCATTTTATAAAAAAAATTAACAAGCATGTTATTAAAAAATTAAAAAATACAAGTACTTCTTATTGTTTTATGAATACTTTTTGAAAAAAAAAATTTGCTAAGTGTGGGGTTCGAACCCACGCTCCCAGATGGGAACCAGATCTTAAGTCTGGCGCCTTAGACCGCTCGGCCAACCTAGCTTCGTTGAATATCGAATACAAATGTCACTAGATAACATATTTATATATTTGTATTATACAATAACAACGATTTTCACTTCAAAATTCATAAAACATTATTTTATAATTATTTACATTATTTTATTTAAATTTAGTATGTGAAAATGATTTTATTTCTTCGTTTCGTTAGGATTGTCACGTGAATACATCGATTTTTGGAAATATAACAATGAATGCAAATATAAATTAATAATATTTTAGAATAATAGTATTTTATAAAATTTTAAAAATTCTGTTATTTTTAGCAAAATAGACAGGATATTTTTAATTCTGTTATTACTATTATTTTCTACTTTGCTCGATTATCCTCTACAAATTGTGCCTAATGTCTCGACAAGTTCGACGGAATAGGAAACAGTGCGCGGCATGGGTAAATGAATTCTCCGTACGAGCACACGCGAGCACACGGTAATTTGCCCATGACTGCTAATGCGCCGCTCTCTGTCTTTGTGCTTCTGCAAAAAATCACGGAAGTTGTGAGGCACGACGCGTTATTTGAATAATACCGTCATTATTCACTGAGCTTGTTCCACAGTGTGACTAACGATGAGTCCAGGGGGGAGTAGCTCGTACTTGTGAAATTTGATAGTAATCGACTAATCTGCGCCAGTCGTGTCTCCGGGCGTGTATGTCAGACGATCTTTCATTTCGAAGCGGCATCATTTATTTATTTTTCTTTTATCGATCATCGTTAAGAAAATAATATAGAATGTTATGATATTCGAAAATAATAAGAAGTAAAAATCTTGTTGATTTCTCTGTACTATATGAGTGCAAAGTATTCGGTCTTCATGATTCGTATGAGAGGAATAGTCACTCCGTGAATGATCATGTCTACGTGTCGTCGTGCGGTACAGGTATCTTTCCCGTCGACTTCTGAAACGCTTCTCCTCGCCCTTTGCATACACGAGAGTCCAATGACCCGTTTCCATGTCGGTTTAACACTTAACACCGTGCACCGCGGATTTGCACGCGTATCATCCACGCTCTTCATCATTTCTCGGCGATGCATATACGGGGGATCCCCCTTCTTGTTTTGCGCGGCGCACCTGTGCGGGCGTGGCGAGGACGATAAGTCAGCGCGAGACGGGTACGACGACGTCCAGGCATGTATACGCAATAAAAGCGAAATCGTACGTCCGGGACGACGTAATAAAAAAGGTAGACTTCGATAAAAGTGGCCGGGGCATATCGCGGATCCCGCCGTTGCTGGAGCGGCCTCGCGAGGCACAGTCGATGTTGTTGATGTTGGGATCGCGTGCCGCGCAGAATGTCGTACCAGTCTGCACCTATCCCGTTGTTAAGGCGTCCCCATCCCCTTCCACCAATCTCACTCTCGCCGACCACCCCGCGGCTATGTCATTAGCGTAATCATTCTCCGTCACTTGGACGATTCCTCGAGAGCGTCGGGATCCCGAACCACTTCATATTTAAATCGCTCCGAGTTCGCTTCCATTTCCGACGTACGCTCTTTGGGGGCTTCCTTATTGTGCGCCGCGGGAAATCATAATGATCACCGATAACGACTCGTCTCGCGAGCTACGAGTTCAAAAAGAATAAAAACGCTTCTTCGTTTGTATAAGTATCATGATATCTTATATATTTGATTTTTATATATAGAAGATGAAAAATTAACGAATGCAATTAGAGAAAGTTTTAATTCAGAGAAACGTTATACATGTTCCATTTGTTTGTTTCCACGGCGATTTATCTCGCATGAAATAGCCGTTGCAATATTTCGATACGTACATTTGTCATGGTGAGGGTTTACTTGTCAAAAGCACGTCCGCGTCGTTCGAATGGTAGCAGAAAAATAATTAGACGAAACAGACATTTCTCGAGGGAGCACGTGTGTCTCAGAATGCAAGCCCCAGCTGTTAACTGTGCTTCGACTTTCTCTATTTAGGCTGCCATATGCCAAACTTTATCTTTCTTTTGAAGACTTGGAACCAAGAGTGACAAGAGCAATTTATCTCCAAATTACTTAGCTATAAATAACGATTGTAGATATTTCTGGTGCTATTTTTGGCCAACTACATAATGTATTACTTGCAATAAAACAAATAAAACATACTAAACGATCTGTAATTTGCAAATTTCAAAATAATTTTCTATTTATAATCTTATATGCTTTTAATATTTCAATATTTTATTTCTTGAGTGTACGACGGGACACATGAAATGATAAATAAAACTCTGCTTCAAACTATAAATAGCGATTTATAAATCATCTAAAACAGACAAAAATATCACAATATTTTAAATGCTGTATGTGTTAACTATGTTTGACAGTTTATATCGAAGTAGAACACGTACAATAAACTAGTTCATGCTTCATAGATATGAATATTATTTATTCGGCTACAAATACGTCATGTAATTGATAGATAATACTGACGAGAAATAACACAAGAAACTACGAATGCGCGCTTGGAGAGTGAACGAAGGGCTTTGTACGGGCGTGATTGGTCATGCAATTTGTTTGTAAATGCTGATTGTGTCTATCGACGACTGTGATTTGTGTAATCGTCTTTGACCCGGGTTATCGCACTTACGGAACAGGCTCTCGTTGTATGATTTTTATTCACTCGGAGTTTTCACCTTATCACTATACATAAACATTATGTGACCACTGCATGCTTTATGAACGCAACGCTATTACGCAATGCCTCTTGACACGCTTTAAATTATTCCTCAAGTATTCGAGATAAAGTGGCCAAATTTAAATTAGAATTTTTCGTTATCGCATTTGTTATAATTATTGTCATAATTATTTTTAAATATAATTGAATTTGATTGAGCGTAAAAATTCAATTTTAAATAAAACAATATATATTATTTATCTATAAAAAAAATAAAATATCTCTTTCTCTGTATTTCAGTTTCTGTGTAATATTTTTCTTCAATATCTTGTACTCTTTTATTTATGTATACATATGTGTATATATATATATATATATATATGCGCGCGCGCGCGCGCGCGCGCGTGTGTGTGTGTGTGTGTGTGTGTGTGTGTGATGTTGGAAATGCAACATATAGTAGGAAAGGACATTTTTGCTTGTTAAAAGCTGAATGTGATATCACTGAACTGGAAAGGTGGTGTAACAACGTCCTTTGACTTTGAATACACAGTATATACAGCCTGGCACAGCAAAAATTAGCTTTTGAAAATAATTCACGTGTGTTATCGGCTACTAAGGGTCGTTTCATGCCGTGGCTTGTCTTTTACCTTATGCTGCATGGGAGTGCTTTTATGTCAATGCTTCAAAGTGGCATATGAGTACCTACGTAAAGGTATCATACGCTACAAAAGTTGAACGTGCGCTTCCAATTTGATATTGAACTTGTTATAGTTCATATTTCCCATCACTGAGATTAATCAACATATGATTACACAATATCTGTAGCTGCTGATTTATTCATAATTTTTATTCTGTCATTGTGTACGAACATAAATTGAGATTTAATTTATATTTTAGTCATAAGTTATGATAACTTGAAATAAGGAAAAGTTAAAAAAGATATTTGATATACTTATATGGTTTCATGTACATATAATAATTTAAACTTCTTGATTAAATGACAAGATTTAATAATTATATTATAATTTTTTTTATTGAAAAGTAGCATGAGAGTCGTATCATTGGAAGATTAATACTTCGACTAAGTGCACGTGAGTTTCTCATAATAATGTACTATGAAGGATCGTGAAACGATAATTCCGAACAGCATCGCGTCGCGTTGCGATGATATGACGAAGAGAAGCATTGTCAATTGCATTCGCGTGGGCTAAAGCACTAATCAGAAGCCGCTGTCTTTTAAGATTATTAAAATCGTCAAAGCAACAGATTCTTCAAAGGGTTAATTATCCTACCGACTGTTTATGGCTGAGCACTGTGCTTTCCTCACCAGTAAGCAGACGCGAATAAAGAACGAACATATCAACCGAGGATGAGGTAGGCCGATTGAGATACCCCTTAAAAAAGAGGCTTTTGCTGTTTGCAAGGCATTGCGAGAATTAAGTTTCGAGTCGCTCGCTTGATCGGCAAATGACGCATCCAACTGATTAACAGTCAGCGTTTTCCTTAACATTATCTTGCCATCGTTACCTTTAATTATTTTTATTTATAAATCTTTTTTAATATCTTCATCAGAAATTTATTGTAAGTTATTGTATTTGTAAAATATATATTGTATGATTAATAAGTATAAGATTACACTGGTCGACAAAATTTTTTGCTGATTTTAAATCTATTTGTCAAATTTGTCAGAGCAGGATTTTTAATAACATGCGTTTAAAAATTCATCTACTTATCTTTTCTGCTTAATTATCATTAGGAATAGTGAATTTATCGGTTTTCTACTCATAAAAAGTTTCACATAAAAATAAATCATTTTCATTCAGAAAAATCTTCTATAAAGAACTATTGTTAGCAAAATGTGTATGTTTTCAAAAAGAAATATGTCGGTTACAAAAAAATAATTATACTTGTAGGATAAACATACATAAAAATCAACCAAAATCGTTTAGCAAAATCATTAAAGTGTTATCGAGGCACATAAATTTTCCATATCTTTTAAACGATTTTGCATTCTTAATTACTTTCCAAGAATATTACAAAATATTCTTTTATGTGGGATGATACCGCACGTTATTATCATTATGCTGGAAATTTAGCTACACGAGAGTCGCGAGAATATACTGTCCTGGAGACCACCCGCGACAATGTCGGATCTCCGGGAAATCCGTCTTATCCGGCATTATATCCGTCTTTCTTCGCTCCAGAACGCCGTGAAAAGAAACTATATAGAGTTGAGACGTGACACATGTGTACACTCGTACAAAACTGGTAAATGGACTGTCCCTCGTCGAGGCGAAAGGGTCAACGACGAGCGAACGAAAGGAGAGAGGATGAGAGCGTAACGATATCTCTCGCACTTACGCCGTCTTATGCAAGTGTACTTAGACAAAGTACCTGCTCGCAATCGCTTTAAGAGCGAGAGCGTGCCAACTATGAAAGGCGTTAAGAGATGCTGCGCGAGCGCTCTAGCTGCGATAAAGTGCATGTGTAAAACCATTATCGTCGTGCATATGCGGCCATGGATTAACAGTGAGGAAGATGATAGGAGGAAGAAAAAGAGAAGAAAAAAAGAAAAGGGCTCGTGCAGCCGACGACATCATTTCTCGTATGGTCGCACTTTTAAAAGAACCGCGAACATGCGGTTATTATGGGCACGAGATATGATCCGTGTTAATGCGTTTATACGTAAACGTGAAAAATCGCGGATGCTAAATGCACGCGATTTATGCTACTAGCGAATGGTTTTAGCCGATTGCTCTCTCCCTCTCTCTCTCTCTCTCTCTCTCTCCCTCTCTTCCTCTCCCTCTCCCCCCCCCCCCCTCTCCCTCC
>Ga0157363_1003286_pt1 | contig 14583 bp, 8 predicted proteins | sample AttsexASBM1_FD_111477 | JGI IMG/M metagenome (GOLD analysis project Ga0157363, IMG submission 111477) | Fungus gardens microbial communities from leaf cutter ant in Ribeirão Preto, State of São Paulo, Brazil - Atta sexdens ASBM1 | ecosystem: Host-associated > Fungi > Mycelium > Unclassified ...
ACACATTCTTGTAATCCCCACTACTAGATAGCCAACTGAGAGCTTTGCTGAAGTAAGCAAACTACAAGTGCCATTCCGGCGAGTGGTTGCCACAATACTAGAGGTACTTAGCATGGACCATGTGCCTTTAGTATATAAGGTAGATAATCCTGTAAAGAGTTCTCTATTGAGTTCTCTTGTATAAACCCTATATAAGGTTCTTTCTTCTGTCCAGCTCTAAGGACTTAATGTTATAGCGCAAGGATGTGGACAGACTTTAGGGTTAGGGTTAGGACAGAATAAAGATATTGTAGTAGTATTTTATTAGTCTACAACAGACAAAGGGATAGGAGATAGGCATGTGACCTGGAAGTCATATGATAGAGTCTAGAGCAGTCTGGAAGGACTTAGGGTCTAGAAGGATCGGGAAGAGTCTAGAAGAAGTTAGGGTTAGGAATGACATCAAGAGACAAGGGTTCCTCATGGTGCACACATGGTGTACACATATACAGTGGAGATTAAAGGTATGATGTCAGGGCACATGTAGGAAGCATGGTGGCCTTATGGAAAACACATGTAGATGAGTAATAGGACATGAGGACAGAGCATGGACTTTAGGATCGGTTATATAATGTTGTAGCACAGACCAGGACAGAGTAGTATATATAGTAGTAGATAGAGTAGGAGCTCCTTATCGAGTTCTCTTATGTCAACCTGGTATAAGGTTTATTATCATTACCAACACTAAGGTTTTGAGTCTACAACACTTAAGTTCATAACACCAAGATAGTATCAAACTCGGAGGATGATGGAAGTTTCTCAATGAAGTCCATAGAAATGGAATTCCATGGTCGTTCAGGAATGGAGAGTTGTTTGAGAGATCCATAGGGCTTGTGACATTGTGGCTTGGATCGCATACAAGTGATACAGGACTTGTAGAATTGTTGTACATTAGCACAGAGACTAGGCCAGGAGTATCTGCAGTGGACTAATTCCAGTGTTTTGTTTTGACCAAAATGTCCGGCGAGGATGTGATCATGATTATACTAGAGAATACATATGTAGAGGTTACCAGCAGATGGTACATAAATTCTGTTGTTAAGGAGAAGTAGACCATTTGGGTCCATAGACCACCAGCCATCTGTGGAGATGTGTTTTGTAGCAATTGGGTCACTAGGGAGAGCCGAGAGGATGTCTTGATGTAGTGTGTCCAGATCCACAACTGTAACTGCATGGAGAGAAGGAAAAAGAAGGATAGTAGCTTGTACGGAGGCTGCAAATTGTTCTTGAGTAAAGATGGGCTTGAAGTTGTGAGAGTTGACTGTAGCATAGCCAGTATTCCCCCCTTTAGGATAGATGTCCCATTGTCTAGTGAGAGCATCCGGTTTGGTGCCAAGATGACCAGAGCAAAACCTGATAACAAGGTTGAACTGGGAGAGGTACTCAAACCACCATACTTGCCTCCGGGTCAACACCTTGGTAGTAGAAAAATACTGAAGATTCTTATGATCCATAACAACATTGATAGAATAGGCCAGACCTTCCAAATAGTATCGCCAAATCTTAAAGGCTTTAAAGATGGCAAGTAATTCCTTGTCATATATGTTGTAATTCAACTCCACCATAGTAAAAGTGCAAGAGTGAAAAGCAACTGGATGAACTTCATTATCTTCGTTAACAATTGATAGGATTGCAGCAAGAGCATAGTCTGAAGCATCAGTTTCCACAATGAGTTGAGCATTGGGAATTCAATAAGTGAGGATAGATGTGGAGATGAATGCTTTCTTGAGAGAGTTGAAAGCATCTTGACAGAAGGAGTTGAACTTCCAAGGAATGTCCTTCTGGGTGAGGCATGTTAATAGAATGACAATGTCCAAGTAGTTGAAGATGAACCGGCGGTAAAAGTTTACAAAATCTAAGAAGGATTGAATGTCTTTGACTTTCTTGAGTTCCGGCCAGTCTTGAATAATCTTTATCTTGTCGTCGGACATGGTAAGGCCAGAAGGAGAAAGGATGTATCCCAGATACTCTACTGACTTGGAGTGAAATTTGCATTTCTCTGCTTTGACATAAAGACCAGCCTTGCGGAGACGCTTGAGTACTTCTTTCACATGCTGGTGATGCTCAGATATGTTATTCGAGTAGATAAGTATATCATCCAGATAGATCATGATATAGACATCCAAAAGATCAGAGAAAATGTCGTTCATGAATTGCTGGAAAGCTGCGGGAGCATTGGTAAGGCTGAAGGGCATTACAGACTATTTAAATGATCCATAACGTGTCCTAAAGGCAGTTTTCCATTCATCACCATCAGCGATACGAACCAAATAGTAAGTATAGCAAAGATCTATCTTTGAGTAAATCCAAGCTTTGTAAGGTAAGTCCAGTAGATCAGAGATGAGTGGAAGTATATAATGATCTTTTTTGGAGATATGGTTGAGACTGTGGAAGTTGACACAAAGATACAATGAACCATCTTTCTTCTTAATGAATAAGACCAGTGCACTGTGCAGAGATGAGGTTGGTCAGATGAAACCTGTGTTGAGATTTTTCTCAATAAATTCTTTTAGAGCCTCTTGTTCAGATGTTGAAAGAGAGTATATAGGGCCAACTGGAGGTTGAGCACCTTCTTCCAGATTGATTTTGAGGTCATAAGGACAATGAAGAGGGAGAACTTCAGCTTTAGTTTTGCTGAAAACATTAGCAAATTCATGATACTTAGAAGGGACATTGGAGAGATCAGGAGCTTCTGCAAGTTTTGTAGAGTTAGTCTGAATGTCTGAAGAACAAAGACAGAGTTCAAAATTGTGGGAGCCCAGAAGTTTTGATATGTGCAAGAATGTTGCAGCACCAATGATCATAATGTTAGGTCGCTCAGAGTTAGACATGGAGGTCTCAGATACAGATATAGAAACCGTGAAATCTGATGATTGCAGAGGGGTGTTCAGAAAGGATGGAGATGTCAATGGTGTGTTGGCCATAACATGAGAAGGAGCAAGATTTTCCTGCAAAGATGGATGGATGTTTATCGACCTATTTACCTAGTCAATCAGTGGATTGTGTCAGGTGAGCTAGTTGTATCCAAGGACCAAAGAGCAAGAAGAATCAAGTGGAGTAACATAGAAGTCCAGATTCATATAATCACCAGTGGAAAAAATTATAGCCAAGTTGGCAATTTTGAAGATGGTGCTGTTTAATGAACTATCAAACAAGCGGAGAGCAACTGAAGGAGTTGCAAATGTCTTCAGGTAGTAAGTATCCACAAATTTAGAGTCTACAAAGCAATGAGTAGACTTAGAGTCAACAAGAGCTTAGAACAGGATTTTATTAAGGTAATCCTGACTAAGGATCAAGGGAGAAGTAAGAAAAACAAAGAGTGAACAAGGATTGGAAAGAGTAGATACATGTTGAATCGGACTTGTTGCTGTACAGAGAAGTTCAACGTAGCTCTCAGTTTATGCAGAGTCCTGGAGGTCACTCTCTATTTTTCTAAGGATTTCTTGGAAGCAGTTGCTAAAGCACTGCAGTCCTTGGGAGAGACTATGGTCTGCTTCTTAGGACAGGAGTCCAGCTTATAGTCTACTACACTGTAATAGAGTCACAGGTTGTTTTCAAGATGTTTCTTGTGCTTGTCACTGATCAACTTGCCATTGCTGGCTAGCTTGGAAGAGAGGTCTACCTGTGGAATATTGGATTGCTTCTTGGGAGTAGAGGATGGAGATGACTTGGAGAAAAAGTTCTTGGTAGATGAGGCTGTCAGAGATGGATTTGCCTTGTTCTGGAGAGCTGTGGCAGTACCGGAGATGGAAGCTTTTTCTTGCTTCTGGGAGTGAGACTCGAGAGCCTCTTTCTCCACCTGTCTTGTATGGTGGCATTTGCGGTCTTGTTCCTAGTAGTGGTAATCAATGGTCATTGCTAAAGTATACATATCCTAGAACAGAGTGGGTTTTCCTTGTTCCTGGGTAGAGATAGGATCCTGGATCCGATTGGGAAGCCCCTGGTAGTAACAATGACACAGAATACTATTCTCCCAACCTAATTGGAAGACATAGTGTATGAAGTTCACATTGTAGGTGGAAATATTGTCACTAGACTTCATGTGGAGATTGTCCAGCATGTTGGTTACTTTATCAACAGGATCTAAGAGACCAAAATGTCAATGTAGCTCATCTACAAATAGGTTTCAGTCAGAGAGCCAATCTTAAAGAATGCCCTGGTCTTTCTAGTTGAGGTCCACCTTAAACCAGTCCTAGGCTACTCCAGTAAGATAGGTCATTGCAAAGTTGATTTTCACAATGTCCATGTTGAATTGCACCGGATTAGTATGAAAATATAGACAACATTGGAACAAGAAATTATTAAGCTTATCAGGCTCAGTGCCACTGAAGGTGTTGGGAATATGGGCTTTAGTTCCTCTTGTATTAGTATTGGGACCAGAAGTCTGATTAGAATTAAGTGTGTTAGCAAGTCGGCCAAGTACATTAGCCAATTGTTCATTAGTATTCTCACTCTGATGGAGTTTGGACTGTGAGCGAGTAGAAAATGTGGGTCTATTAACTGTAGTAGTGTTAGTAATAGGATTAGTAGGAGCATTCTCTCAATTAGGATTGTTGCCCACAGGAATGATACTTGGGCCAGGAACAGGTAAAACTGTTTGGCCAGGTTGAATTGTACTGGAAGGAGACCTTGGAGATGAATGGACTCTTTAGTGAATTTGTCTTGAGCATCATGGCACATTTGGTGGATAAGCCATCTAGTCACTGAAACATAAGATTGTATTGAAGGATGTCCCAAGTGGTGGGACCAGAGTTGAAGAGTTACAGCGAGAGGAAGCCATTTAGACTTTGAAGTGTGAGGTACAAAGTTGAATTGCAGACAGAACTGCGACAGAGGATTTAGCAGGCAGAACTGCTCAGAAGTGATAGCAGACTTGGGAGTCTAATAATACTGTCAGGTGTAGTTTACACTGAGGTGGAAGTTTGCAGAATGGACTCAAAGATGAGCAGACTTGTGGAACAACCTTGGCTTCAGCTTATATGCTGTACCATTTGTCTGTTGCATGGTTGCAACTTTAGATGATAGGAAGAAGTCTGAGATAGAAGTGAGTGTTGATTGATATATTGCCGTTAAACACTGGAGATTGAGTTCAATAAGAGTTATTTTCATCAATTATTAGACTAGCAAATTACAGTGTAACTACTAGTCTTATATATAAATAGATAGTATAGAAGATGCTTGGGGTTTCAGTAGTAAAACTCTTATTACCCCAAGTGGAGGTTTCAGTGTTGAGATACTGACAGGAGTAACTCTGTCATGGAAGACTGAGTTGAATAGAAGTATTACCACCATGGAAGATGGAATACTCAGAGAGTTGTAGCATTGCCATAAGATATGTTGTGAGAAAGGTGGGCTTGTGTGATTTGGAAATGATATCACTACAGAGATGTAATTTTCTGGACAGGTGGACTTGCATATGATACTAAGTTCTACTTTAATAAAGTTCAATAAACTCATCTTAGTTTAGACATGAAGATATACAAATGACTAAGATTTGGTATTCTAATCTGGAGTCCTTTTATAAAAAAATTACAAATAATTAAACTATACACTTATAGCCCAAATAGTGGCATAACCTGTATAGTTATTGTCCAAGTGTTGACTAGTAGTCTGTCAGACTATTAACTAGTACGATTAAACTAAGTTGTTTTGTTAAAATCACAAATAATAAAAAATAAAAATAGATCAAGAATAAAAATAAAAAGTTTGTCCTGTAACATCGCACCTCATCCAATAAGAGTAATATTTAGTAGTCTTCATTTCTAACTATTATAGATTATATACTTAGTATATAAGCCAATAGTTTATACTATAAAGCCCCATTTCAAAAATCAACTAAAAATTTTGGTGTTAGCAACAACACATCTCCCATCTTCTAGTGGACTTATCTATTAGTTACATTCTGAGTATATCTTCTAAATTTTCACTTAGATAATATACAACTTACTTATTTGGACTTCTGAAAGTCTATAGATCTTAAATAATGAGGTATAAACTGTATCTAACAGTTTTGCTAGTTGCAATGTTGAATCTGAACTTCTAAATATCTTTATTTGTAACAAATATAATTAGACTCAACCAAGTGGAAGAAATAGCTCTCAATCTGATAGTAATAACACATAATATTAAAGTAATATACTTAACAACACAAACTTAGTATGTATAGCTATATTTACATTTATTAAAGTAAGATACCACACACTAAGTTAGCCTATTAGAGGTATTAATAACATGACATTGAGCTCATCTTAGCCATATAGACTTTGTATGTATAACTAAGGTAGTTGTAGATATATATAGAGGCTATAGTTTACAAGTATATAAGATAAACCAGTTTGTACTGGAAACTTCATTGAGCTCTCTTATATTATTCAGTACTATTATATCCTGATCTACTCACATCTGTTTTAGTCCACAGATAATATATACTTTCATCCACATTTTTAATCTTCTTCTAGTACAGATTAATTCTATTTATTCTATATTAATTACTTCTCAAATATTCTTGTCAAAATTTCTAGTAATTCCATAAATTTTCAACTTTTTATTTAAGAACTATTCAGATCTATAATAACTCATCTACAGTCTTCATCCTTTAGATACTATCTTAGACAGAGTACTTAGTATATAAGTCTGATCGTTATATACTATAATTCCTTATCCTAAAAATTAACTAAAACTAGCACTTTCTTCTGGTATTAGTAATGATATACTTTTCTACTCTTTAGTATCAAGTTGTTATGATTTAAGTCCTTAGGTTAAAATGAAAGACATATTCTTGTATTGAGTAATATAAGAGAACTCAATAAAGTTTCTTAACTCAATTACAATTCAGGTTATCTATTGTGATATTTTTTTTAGATGGTAAATATGATTGTTACAAACTAATCTACTTTATATACCACAGACTGTGATCTGTGTGCACACTATAACTAACCTATCCTAAAGTTTATGTACTTTTCATAAAGCCAATATGCTATTACTATACTATATAATATTATTTATTCTAGAACCTTCTATAACTTTCTCTGTGTCATGTGATCATGTGACTATACTGTGACAGGTGTTACACCTTCATCATACTTTGTAACATCAAATCACACTTTTTTATTTATTTAAAAAATCAACAATTTATTATCATTATATAGATATAATAGCAGTTTGTGGTAGCTACTTTGTAATTATGTATATAAGGACTAATGAAGAGAAAACTAAAAGGAAAAAGAAAAGAAATAGAAAGGAAAAGAATAATTAATCAAGATACAAGTAGAAATAACTACTTTGCCAAATAATAGTTTTATGAAAAGAGAAAGTATCTGGGTTAAATTTAAGAAAGGTTAAGATGACTCAACATAAACCTTGATAGATTCTAATATTCGTTGTACCTTCACATTCATGGAGAATATAACATATAATTTTGATTAGATATAATTTATATAGACAACTATGTTGTGGCAACCACTAGACCAGTGTCCAATAACAGCACAATCAATAAATCTCAAAGATAGATATCTAGTGGGGAATATGAGCTGTGTAATTCACAAGAGAACTCAACAGGAAACTACAACAGTATTCTACTGACTATTTATATAAGTGTCCTTGGTCCATACTATGACTTCTCTATGCCTACTCTAATGTCCATGCTCTGTCTTCATGTCTATTACTCATCTGCCTCATGTTCTATTACTCATCCACTATGCATCTATCTCAAGACCAGCATGCTATATACATATGCTCTGATGTCATATCCTAAACCCTACTCTTCATCTCTATCATCCATGCATGTACCATATGTACACCATGAGGAAACTATGCTGTTAACATGTTCCTTAACATTACTCTATCTCTAGACTCTTCCTGATCCTTTTAGACTGCTTTAGACCACTATAGGCCTTATGATGTAATGTCATGTGACTTCCCAGTCATGTACCTTCTCTCTCTCATTGTAGACTAATAATATAACTACTATTTATATCTTATCTCTGTCCTTACCAAAGTATGTTCACACTTCCTTGTCTTATAACAAACTAAAGTTTTCTTTCAAAAAAAATCTTAGATGATACTCTCCTATTGGAGCATGATTTGTCATCACTCAAGTAGCTCTTGAATATAGCAGGTTTAAGTGTCTGAAGTATTTGATCTACAGACCCTCTTTGATGTATGAGAGTTTGATATTATGGAAATCATCATCAAAAAGATCAAGAAAGTAATTACATTTGAGGTTAGATACTTAAAATATCATATACCAGTTTTTTATAATATTATTGCTTTCTTCTTTCTTATTGAAGTCTCACAATACTTTGGAGAGAAATAGAGGAGTGAGATTGAATTTCTTCATATCTTTGTCAACTAATGTATAATTTTAAAATCCTTTGATATGATAATAGGTTGCTGTTAATAGTAAACAGTGGAATCAAAGATATGTTGTGCTGTGTAAATAACATTGGTAATGACAATGATGTGGGAAACATCTAGGACTTGGATAGTTTGATTAATTCCACATCTGATAACAAAAAGTTCAGCCTCAGTCAAAGTAACATTGATAGTATAGTGTAGGGTTTTCTTGACTATATTAGAATAAAAATAGATATGTGCAATAGACATAGCAATATTGTTTCTAATACTAGCATCAGAGATAATGATAATAGATTTGGAATTCAATAATATATTTGTGAAAATATTATCTAGTTTATAGAGATAAGTGGCCTTGCTTTTCTTGTTTTTGTAGTTTGCTCAGTAAAAAGAAAAATAACTAGAAAAAATATCAATTAATCTAGAGCTAAGAGAAAATTTGCTATTGAGAGAATCAAATAAAGAAAAAACTCTATTGAGATAATTGTTAGCATTTATGATAAAAATCTTAATTTTAAGTCATTATTTAGAGATTATGTTTTTTCAGAAAAGACAATAATAATAAGAATCATTGGCATGTCTGATTTCAAAAAAAGATTTGATAACATGATTTAATGGTAGAGTGGAGGTTCTGAGTTGGTGTTTACTACTGAGTTTTGGAGATGTAAGTAAATAGAAATTGGGTTGGTGATAGCTTTAATTTCCAAAGTACAAAAAGTACAAAAAGTATTTAAAATCTACAAAGCAGCTCTTTGTTGTATTTTCTTGAGTTTCTTGAGAGAATATGATAATTATTTTTGATGAAAGAGTAATCTTCTTGTAGAATTTTCTAGCATTTTCATACATTTGATAGTTAATAATGCTTTATTCAAATAGAATTTGATGTGTTGCTAGAAAAACAATTTCCTGTCAAAAATGAAGCCTAAATATCTCCAGATGTCTTTGGGGCAAAGGATGGGTTCTCTAAGAAGACTGAGATCAAAGAAGAGAAATTGAATATTCTATAAGATCTAGAAAGATAAAAAATCTTGGATTTTCTATGTTTAATGACAAGTCCAAACTGTTTGAGTAAAGATAAAATGATATTATAACTACAAAAAAAAGTGTTTGTTTTTTCAAAAGATTTTCCTTGTAAAATAAGAAATCCATCATTTACAAAAGATAAAAATGAGGCTGGAATATTGAGATTTTTTGATCTTTTTTCAAAAATGTAAAAATCAAAGAAATATAAAGAGCTAAAAGGATGGAAGAAAGGGCAGAACCTTGTCCTACACCTATATCTATATTGAAAAGTAGGAAAACAAATTATTTCCACAAATATTGGGTTTTTCTACCAATTAAATAGTTAGAAAAGAAAAAAAACTTTAGAATTAAACCTGGCTTTGTCCAGGATTAAAGAAAGCAGCTAATAGTTGAGAGATAGGAAAAACTAAGCAATGTCAAATGCCAAAGTACTTATTTGAAGATTTTTAATCTATTCCAATTGAATAAGATGAGTGAGAAAAATACTCATGTTTGTAGTCAAATATCGTTTAAGTCCACCTAGTTGATTGGGATAAACAAAATTACTCAAGATTGACTAGAACTGGAGTCTTTTACTAATGACTTTTTTGATAAAATTTTCCAGAGTGTTCAAAAGAATGATAGGTTAAAACATTTTCAGAGAATTGTAAGCTACTTTATTAGATTTGAGAATAATGATGGACAAAGACATCTTAAAATAGGAAGGCTAATATTCTATATTGATACATGTATTAGTGATGTTAACAATGTTGATAAGATAGCTTTTGTCCTTGAGATATTTTCATAAAATGCAATTTGATTCAAAAGTAGATGAATTGTTGCATTTAACATGTTGAGATTGAAGCAATAATTGTATGCCAAGTTAAAGGTTTGATATAACACCTGCCAAAGATCATTGATTCTAATACAAGACTATCCATTGTATTATAGTGCTTCAATAGCCAGAAGTTTATGCTTTTTGACCTAATTTATAAGGTCCTATGGTCTACAATTCTTCAAAGTAATTTTTTGAATTTTATCATTGAAAAATGATTGTTTTGTTTTCTTAATAACTTTTTAAAATATTTTCCAGTCTTTAATTGACTTGGAGAGTCTATAACTCATTAGTTTTGCTTAACAATCTTTATTCCACTAAGCTTTGGAGCATTTAGTAGTATTGACACAACATAAATATTTGTACTAGATAGATTCTGAGATTCTTGCATATTTCTGAACTATGAGTTTAAGAGATTCTTTGTTTGGTATAGTCATAATATTGATATTTTCTATTGTTTTGATGAGATCTGAAATTTGCTGTTTCTGATAATAGTTCAATGCTTATCTTGAATAAACTCTTCTGCAATGGAAATTTGACAGTTAAAATCTAATCTAAAAAGCCTGCCTTCCACAGTGGCTACCTTCCTTGTAACACACCTATGTGACATTGGTACAATAATCTGGAGATTCCATCTTCTATGACAGAAATACTCCTATCTAACTCGGTCTTCTATGGCAGAGTTGTACTTCTGTCAGTGTCTCAACACTAAAACCTCTGCTTAGGGCAATAGAGGCTATATCACTGAAACCCCAAGCATCTCCTATAGTATATACCTGTATATAAGACTAGTAGTTACACTGTAATTCACTAGTCTGATAATTGACAAAGATAACTTTTATTGAACTCAATCTCCAGTATTCAATAGTAACATACCAATCAGTACTCACTTTTATTTCAGACTTCTTTCTTCCATTGGAAATTATAACTATGTAGCAGGCAAATAGTACAATATATAAGCTAAAGCCAAGATCATTCTACAAGTCCATATATCTCCAAGCTCATCTTGTGGATTTTCACCCACAGTATGAACCATACCTGACAAGGGCCCTCCTTGCAGAAAACTCTATTGAAACCATAAAAAGTATTCAGTAGAGAGCTATTCTCTACTTACTAATCTTTTTGTACTGTTATATCCAGTAGCCTTCCTTACTAGGAGACCTCCTTATTTGGTCTGCAGTCTAGTCTGTTCAATGGCTGATAGTAGGCTAAGCCTTTAACTAACAACCTGTCCATTATGGATATATTTAGGACTAGATCTAACTTAATAGCCCAGACTTGCTAAGTAGGTCAGCATGGAGTTATACCTATATAATACTCTAGATGGGATTTTTCTACATCCTGGTGATTCTAACACTTTAGCTTCAACTTAAGCCTAAACTAGTTATTATTATACTAGTAGACTGATAGTAGATATAGATCTCTTGAGCTAGAGAAAGGGAGCTATCTCATTCTGCTATGGTCCAGTTCTAATAGAGGTGCTATTCTCTACTATGCTTTTTTATTCTCCAGCAAGTGGTTTACTTATGTTTATAAGACATAGATCTCTAACTTGTTTAGAGTTACTATTTTGCTACCTGCCAACCTAGTGAATGCTCTAAGATAAACCTGCACTAGGAGTTGTTTTTATAGTGTGACTAACTACCTCTAAGTCATACAACCTAAAGGTGTAGGGTATTTTGTTCCTATCTTAGCTAATATATCAGCTAAGTTGATATCAAACAGTATGCTGAGCCCTTAGCCAATTAGCTCTCCAGAATCAGATTGTTATTATTCTAATTCCCCATCTTATATTGATTTATCCTTTCAGTTCTAGTTACAAGTACTACTAGAAACAGCTCTCACAGTGAGAACTCATCTGACTACTTGGCCTTGCAAGATCTATAAATTCTACTTTCTAGAAAGTTTATTACTAAACCTTGTATCCTAGAAGAATTTAATACTTACTAGTCCTATGGTATACATCAATTATAGAAACCAAGAACCCAAGTGGTTGCTATATGGTATTACTACCATATAGTTGCAAAGTTAAAATATTTGCACTTGGAGAAAATTAAACTCTTAACCTTTTGAATATTCACTCAAGTGCTTTCATCAGGTCTTTAGTGATTAAAACCAATAGGCTACTAGGGCCTTTATATCACACTTCTTTATTTAAGCTCAAAATAAAGAAAAATAAAATAAATGGAAAATGGAAAAAAGATAAATAAAATAAAACTAAGACCAATATTTACAACTCTAACACAAGTAGTAGTTCTCACTCCAAGCAGATATCTATAGTTAGTTGCATAAAAAAGGATTAAATTAAGTGTGAAAACTTATCCAAGAATAGATGTGGTTATTCATAAAAGTAGATAAAGTACCTAGGTTATTAATTAAGCTTATCTGTAGACTTATAACTAAACTTTAGATAATAGCCTTGGTCTTAAGTTATATATCATACTACTATTTGTTACATAGTTACAATTTTAGAGGAAAAATAAAAGTACCAAGAGAACTCAGAAAGAGAAGCAAGATATTGTCTTAGTTAATCTTAGTTAGATTAGCTAGCCTAGCTAATTACCAGACTAGAAAGACTACAGAGTATCTACTTAGTTTTAAATACCAAGTTTTGTAGTTGGAACTATAGCTAAAAAATGATAGTATAGAAAATAACTAAGGAGATATTATAAAGATGGTTTCTAAGATATATATCAGAGTCTAAGACAGTAGATACTAACTATTTTATTTTATTTTCTTATTTCTATTTTCTTTTCCTTTATTTTCTATTTTGAGGACTTAGGGTTAGGATTAGAGTGATGTCATAATCACGCTATCACACATTAGTCATATTAGATGATATAGTAACAGTAATGGTTACAAGTCATGAGGTTATAGAGAAGAATGTAGAAGATTCTGAAAGAATAACATTATAACAATGTGTTTTATACATGTTGGTCTTGAAGCAAACATATGGTCTTTAGGGTAGGCTAGAAAAGTAGTAGTATGGACCATTGTAGTTTAGTATAAAAGATAGACAATTCTATACAGAGTTCTCTTATGTAAACTCTATACAAGGTTCTTTTTCTTGACCTACTCTAAAGTCTTAAGATCATAACAATATAAAATGATCTAAAGTCTAGGTGATAAGTTACTAAGAAATGAAATATGAGAGATTAATCTATGTATGAGTGAGCACAGATATAAAAGTATATTTAGAACTAGTTAAAGTCCTATTTGAGGTTAGAAAGTAGAAGTTTCAGAAATCTTAAAAGTTTGTTTATAACACTTAGATAGAATGACCTTCTTTACTTTTATAAGTACAATTTCTATTATAATTACTATCTTATATTCTATAGATGTTGATCTTATGATTATTATAACTTAGATATATGTTAGAGTTTATTTTATCTTTGACTCATATTATTATGACTTAGATCTAAGAGTTAAAATAAAAAGAAATCTTATATTTGTTAATACAAAAAAACTCAATAGAATTTTTAGTACAAATAAGTCTACTTTATATATATCTAGTACATGGTCTATGCATACTTATATCTAGTCTACTTGTTATGAGTCATATATAAGAGTCATTGTTAAGACTTAAGCTTAAAGGTTAGAGTAAAAAAATACTTCTTGTATTAGATAATACAAGAAAACTTGATAAAGTTTCTAAGTATAATATATTTTACTTATATATGCTGAGCTATTGATTCATGCTATACTAAACCTAACCTACCCTAAAAAGCATACATATTACATGTCATTTATTAGAGTTATAGATAGTAGACTTTATTTTTATTTTTATTTTATTTTATTATTTATTATTTCTTTTTAAAATCAAAACCTAGGATTAAGGTGTGACAGTTACATATCACATGTTACAATCACAGTAACAATCATGATCACAGGGTAATATAACATAAAGAAGAATATAGAACAAATGATATTATATAACATGACAATAGTATATTGATCTTATGACAAGTATATGTACTTAAGGGTAGGTTAGTTGTAGTGTGCACACAGACCACAGTATATGATATATAAGGTAGACTAGTTTTGTCAGATATATGAAGTTTGGATGCTAACTTTTTAATTTAATTTCCTTTTCTTTTTCCTTTTGATTTATTTTCATTTTTCTGGGAACCTAGAATTAGGATTAGAGTGACAAGATCATGCTGTCACACATCAGTCACATCAGATGACATGGTCACAGTAATAGTCACAAAGTCATGAAACTAGTTTGGTATATATTGTGGCAACTACTTATCACAAAGACAAATAATTACATAAGTGGTAAATCTCTTAAGTTGGATATTAAGTGGGAAGTTCACAAGAGAACTCAATAAGGAGTCTCTGCTGAATTAGAGTCC
>Ga0157363_1003287_pt1 | contig 14579 bp, 14 predicted proteins | sample AttsexASBM1_FD_111477 | JGI IMG/M metagenome (GOLD analysis project Ga0157363, IMG submission 111477) | Fungus gardens microbial communities from leaf cutter ant in Ribeirão Preto, State of São Paulo, Brazil - Atta sexdens ASBM1 | ecosystem: Host-associated > Fungi > Mycelium > Unclassified ...
AAGGTAGATTAGTTTGTAACAAGAACTCTATTGAGTTCTCTTATGTTACTTAATGCAAGAGTATGATTTTGTCTTATTTCTGAGATCTAAGTCATAATATTAGAACTCAATACCCATTCTTGAGACTGTTTAGCTCAGAGCTTTCTCTATTCATTTTTGACTGATTGTCATATGCCAAGTCTACTTGTCTGGAAAACATATCACTGCAGTACATTCCTTGTCAACAGCTAATCCAAATAAAGTATACCTTCCATAGTGGCCACCTTACTCACAACACACCTCATGGCAGTGATGCAATCATCTAAATATTCTATCTTCTATGATGGAAATACTCCTATATGACTCAGCCTTTCATAGTGGAGTCATACTCCTGTCAGTGTCTCAACACTGAAAACTCCACTTGGGCAATAGGAGCTATACCACTAAAACCCCAAGCATCTCCTATAGTAGATACTGGTATATAAGACTAGTAGTTATATTGTAATTGGCTAGTCTGATAATCAACAAAGATAACTCTTATTAAACTTGGTTCCTGGTGTTCAATGGTAACACACCAAATTAGCACTCACTCCCAACTCGGACTTCTTTCTCTTATCTGAAATTGTGACTATGCAGCAGACAGATGGCACAATACATAAGCTAAAGCCAAGGTCATTCCACAAGTTCACACACCTCTGAGACTATCTTGTAGACTTTCACCCCTGGTGTGAACTATGTCTGACAATATTATCAGACTTCCAAGTTTACTGTCACTTCTGAGCAGTTTTGTTGCAATTCTACCTGCAAAACAACCCTCACACTTCAAAGTCCAAAATGGCTTTCTCTCGCTGTAATTCCTCAACTTTAACTTCAGTCCTACTGCTTAGGACACTCTTCAACATGATTTCACATTTTAGTGACCATTTGGCTTATCTACTAAATGCTCCATGATGTTCAAGATGAATTCACCAAAGAGACCACTCATCTCCAAGGTCTCCATCTAGTACCATCCATCCTAGCCCAAGTATCATCCCTGTGGACAACAATTCTAACTGGGAGGATGCTCCCACTACTAATCCTAATACTAATTTAACAGCTAATAGACCCACATCTTCTACTTGCTTATAGTCAAAACCCCATTGGAGCAATAATACTAATGAACAGTTGGCCAACATACTTGGTTGACTTGCCAATACTTTTAATGTTAATCAGACCCCCAGTCCTAATACTAATTCAAGGAAAACTAAAGCTTGCATCACTGATACCTTTAGCGGCACTGAGCCTGACAAACTTAATAATTTCTTGTTTCAGTGTCATCTCTATTTCTATACTAATCTGGTGTAATTCAACATAAACATTGTAAAAATCAACTTTGTAATGACCTATCTCACAGGAGTAGCTCAGGACTAGTTTGAGGTGGGCCTCAACCAGAAAGACCAGAACATCTTGCAAGACTGGCTCTTCAACTGGAATCTGTTTGTCAACGAGCTACATCAACATTTTAGTCTCTTGGACTCTGTAGGTAAAGTGGCTAACATGCTGGATAATCTCCACATGAAGCCCAGTAATAAGATTTCCACTTACAATGTGGATTTCATGTGCTATGCCTCCAAACTAGGTTGGAGGAATAGTATGCTATGCCACTGCTATTACCAGGGACTCCCAAATCAGATCCAGGATCCTATCTCTACCTGAGAACAAGGAAAACCCACCTTGGTCCAGGATATGTACACTTTGGTAATGACTATTAATTACTGCTACTGGGAATGTGACCGCGAATGCCACCATGCTAGGTAGGTAGAAAAAGAGGCTCTTGAGTCTTACTCTCAAAAGCAAGAGAAAGCTTCCACTTCTGGTCCTGCCACAGTCTCCCAGAATAAGGTAAACCCATCTCCAGTAGCCTCATCCACCAAAACACTCTCCCCCAAATCATTTCCATCCCCCACTCCCAAGAAACAATCTAATTCTCTGTGGGTGGACCTCTCTTCTAAGCTGGCCAGCAACAGCAAGTTAACCAGTGACAAGTGCAAAAAGTGCCTCTATTGTGGTGTAGGAGACCACAAGTTGGAATTCTGTTCCAAGAAGCAGACCATGGTCACTCCCATAAGCCATGATGCTTCAGCAACTGCTTTCAAGAAACTCTTGGAAAAATAGAGAGTGATCTTCAGGACTCTGTACAGACTGAGGGCTGTGTTGAACTTCCCTGTGCAGCAATGAGTTCTATTCGACTCAATGCATCTACTCTTTCTGATTCTCATTCACTCTTTGTTTCTCTTACCTCTCTCTTGATCCTTGGTCAGGATCACCTTAATAAAATCCCATTCTGAGCTCTCATTAACTCTGGTTCTACTCATTGTTTTGTAGACTCTAAATTTGTGTATACTTACTACCTGAAGACTTCCACAACCCCTTCAGTTGCTCTCTGCTTGTTTGATGATTTATTAAACAACACCATCTCTGAAATTGCTAACTTGCCCATAATTTTTTCTACTGGTAATTGTATAAATCTGGACTTCTATATCATTCCGCTAGATTCTTCCTGCTTTTTGGTTCTTGGATACAACTGGCTCGCCCAACACAATCCACTGATTGACTGGGTAAACAGGTTGATAAACTTCCATCCATCTTTGTGGGAAAATCTTGCTTCTTCTCACATTGCAGCCAACATCCCATTGGCATCTCTGTTACTTCTCAACATCTCTCTGCAATCATTGGATTCCATAGTTTCTATACTTGTATCTGAGACCTCCATGTCTAACTCTAAGCAACCTAACATTGTTATCATTGGTGCTGTAGTATTTTTGCATACATCAAAATATCTAGGCTTTAGCAATTTTGAACTCTATCTTTGCTCTTCAGACATTCAGGCTAATTTTACAAAACTTGCAGAAGCTCCTGACTTTTCCAACATCCCTTTTGGATATCACAAATTTGCCAACATTTTCAGCAAAGCTAAAGCTGAGGTCCTTGCTCCTCATCGTTCTTATGACTTCAAAATCAATTTGGAAGAAGGTGCTCAACCTCTGGTTGGCCCTATATACTTGCTTTTGGCATCTAAAAAAGAGGCTCTGAAGAAATTCATTGAGAAAAACCTCAATATGGGTTTCATCTGACCAACCTCATCTCCACATGGTGTACTGGTCTTATTCATTAAGAAGAAAGATGGTTCACTGCACCTCTGTGTCGATTTCCATGGTCTTAACCATATCTCCAAGAAGGATTGTTATCCACTCCTGCTCATCTTTAATCTATTGGACTCACCTCACAAAGCTCAGGTTTATTCAAAGATAGATCTTTGCTATACTTACTACTTGGTTCACATTACTGATGGTAATGAATGGAAGACTGCCTTTAGGACATGCTACAGATCATTTGAATGGTTTGTAATGCCTTTCAGTCTCACCAATGCTCCTGTGGCTTTTCAGCAATTCATGAATGACATTTTCTCCAATCTCTTGGATGTCTGTGTTGTGATCTATCTGGATGATATACTCATCTACTTGAATAATATGTCCAAACATCACCGGCATGCTAAAGAAGTACTTAAGCATCTCCACAAGACTGGCCTTTATGCCAAAGCAGAGAAATTTGAATTTCACTCTGAATCAGTAGAGTATCTGGGATACATCCTTTCTCCTTCTGGCCTTACTGTTATGGAATGCTTTGAACACTGATAATTTTTATTTTATTTTCTTTATTTTTTTGATTTTATATCAATTTTGCTTTTCTTTTCTTTTTTAATTCTGGATGATGAAGAGGCACATGATACTGCAGTCACATGACATGTCATAGGTCTAGAACATGGTAGAGGGATCCGGAAGATGATGTCAGGGCACATGTATACAACATGGTGGCCTTGAGTAAAACATAAGGCAGACATAAGGACAAAGCATGAACATGAGGACAGGTTTAATTATTGTTAGCATGGACCACATGTAAAATATATATATAGGACTCTAATTTAGTAGAGACTCCTTATTGAGTTCTCTTGTGAACTTCCTACATTATATCCACTTAAGAGATTTACTCGCTGTGTAGTCATTGGTCTTTGTGACTAGTGGTTGCCATAACACTTATCATGTCTAACAACAAAGTAAAAATTATTCAAGACTGGCCAGAGCCAAAGAAAGTGAAGGATATTCAATCTTTCTTAGGTTTTGCTAATTTTTATTGCTAGTTCATCTTCAACTACTCGGACATTGTCATTCCATTGATACATCTTACCTGAAAGAATATTCCTTGGAACTTTGACTTCTCTTGTCATAAGGCTTTCAACTCTTTCAAGAAGGCATTCATCTCTGCTCCCATTCTCACTCATTGGATTCCTGATGCTCAAATCATTGTGGAAACTGATGCTTTAGACTATGCTTTTGTTGTAATTCTTTCCATTGTTTACAAAGAAAATGAAGTTCATCTAGTTGTTTTTTACTCCCACACTTTTACCATAGTGGAGTTGAATTACAACACACATGACAAAGAATTGCTTGCTATTTTTGAAGCTTTCAAGATTTGGCAACACTACATTGGCAACACTACATAAAGAGTCCAGTCTATTCCATTAACATTGTTACAGATCATAAAAACTTTGAGTATTTTTCTACTACCAAGGTGTTGACCCAGAAGCAAGCATGGTGGTCCAAGTATCTCTCTCAGTTCAACCTTGTCATCAGGTTCTGTTCTAGTTGTCTTAGCACCAAACTGGATGCTCTCACTAGATGATGGGATGTCTATTCTAAAGGAGGGAATACTGGCTATGCCACAGTCAATCCTTACAATTTCAAACCTATCTTCACTCAACGACAATTAGCAGCCTCCATACAAGCTACTGTTCTCTTCTTCTCTTCTTTCTATACAGCTACAATAGTTGATCTGGACACCCTACATCAAGACATCCTTACAGCTCTTCCTAGTGACCTAATCACTACAAAATACATCTCTATAGATAGCCAGTGGTTTACAGATCCAAATGATCTTCTCCTCCTTGACAACAGAATTTATGTACCATCCACTAGTAATCTCTATATACACATTCTCCAGTATAATTATGATCACATCCTTGCTAGACATTATGGTCAAAACAAAATACTGGAACTAGTTCACTGTGGATATTCCTGGCCTAGTCTTTATGCTGATATACAACAATTCTGCAAGTTCTGTGTTACTTGTATATAATCTAAGCCACAACATCACAAGCCCTATAGATCTCTTAAACAACTCCCTATCTCTGAACAACTATAGAATTCCATTTCTATGGACTTCATTGAAAAACTTCTGTTATCCTCTGGGTTTGACACCATCTTGGTTATAGTCAACTGGCTTACCAAGCAGGTGATCTTTATCCCTGCCCATGATACCATCATGTCTATTTGTTTTTTATGTGTTCTGTCCCATGTTATCTTCAACAGAGGCTCAGAGTTTGTATCAAGTTTCTTCCAATCTTTAGGCACTGCTCTGGATATACAGCTTTACTTCACCTCAGGCTACCACCCTGAAGGTGATGGACAAACTGAACACACAAATCAGACTCTCGAGCAATACCTCTGTGTATACTGTAACTACCAGCAAGACAACTGGTCTGAACTCCTATCCCTTGCAGAGTTTGCCTACAATAATGCTCCAAGTGTTACTACCGGTGTCTCCCTATTCTTTGTTAATAAGGGATATCATCCAAACATTACTGTTTACCCTGAATGCGATATTGTTTCCTCCTGAGCTTATGACTTTGCTGTAGATCTCAATACCCTCAAAGCTGAAATCTCTGCAGCCCAATAGTGTTATCAGAAATCTGCTGATGTATGATGCTCTCTCACTCCTGATTTCAAAGTAGGTGACAAAGTCTTTGTCAAGACTCAGTTCTTCCAAACAACTTGACCTTCAAAGAAACTTTCCAAAAAATATCTCAGACCTTATGAAATCATTGCTCAGCCTAGTACACTATTATTCACTCTCTGTTTTCCAGAGTCCATACACTCTGTTCATCCAGTTTTCCATGTGTCCATGCTTAAACCTGCCACATCCAATTTCTTCTTCAAGAGAACACAACTGACTCTTGCTTCAGTTATAATTAATGGGGAATCTGAATATGAAATTTCTCAGATAGTGGACTCTAAAATTGATTGCTGACAGGCATTAAAACTTCTGTACAAGGTGATCTAGCTAGGGTATGAAGACACTGGAGATGAATCTGAGTGGATTTCCACATTAGAACTTACTCATGCCTCTGACTTGGCATCCGATTTCCATATTGTATATCCTACCAAGCCTGGTCCACTCTCTTTGTCCTGATCACACTGTTACACTTGTCCCCTGCCTCCACACATTTTCTAATAGGGATTTTCTTCATTAATTCCTTAGTATATTCTGTCCACTTATTCTCATTTAACCCCAGCTTCCATGCACTTTTTGGAGTTTTTTTTCAAAACTTTCAGACTTTATTTTTATTTTTTTATTTTCTTACTCACACAATTAGATCACAAAAAACAAAATTAAAACTAAAAGAACAAAACCACTATACTAACAGGAAGTAGACAATAGAGTCCTCTCCTCCTAACTTTCTCTAAGGCCATCATCAGGCTCCTCCTTGTTATCTCTGCTCTCCTCCTTCTCATTCTCTGCCACCAAGCCCCATCTCTACTCTATCACGGCCCCAATCCTCTCCAACTGGGCTGTGTTTCTCTCTTGTCCCTCTACTAAGTTTTGAAGAGACTTTCTGACTCTTCAGTACTCTTTTACAAGTTCTTGAAGTACTTTTTTAATGGCATTTAGAACCCCACCATAAGTGGGGATCATGGCTAGGATATTGGTGTTAGTGTGGAGGACATACCGCTGCTTGATAGTGATGTACCTGGTACATGTTAGAGACCAGCTAAGGAAAGGCTATTAGTAAAAGAAAATAAAGAGAAAATTTCATTACTCATCTTGAATTATGTACCAGGCAATCCTGCCCAGCACACATATACCTCTTACAGGGGTTAGCACCTCCTATCTTGACTCCATTGACTCCGCAGTATCTTACTGGCTGTTTTCCTTTAGCTTTCTTGAAAGGCCAGTAGTCTCTATTGTTTTCCAGGGAAACCTCCTTACACTTAGATCCTGTGATCTGGGATCCCTCAGTGCCCTCCAAAAAAATAGTGTCCTCTACTAGTACCTCTACCAGAGTTGTTGAAGATACTCCAATGTCTTTTTCTTTTTCTTTTTCTCTTCTGCAACCCTCCTCTTCTCAGCTTCCTCTTGTTATGGAACGCTTTGGACACTAACATTTTTTTTTTCTTCTATCTATTTTCCTTGATTTTATATTTCTTTTCTTTTGAATTTCTTTTTCTTTTTCTTTTTAGTGATGATGGAAAGACATGTGACATCACAGTTACATGATATGTCACATGATGTGACATCATAAGCCTAGAACATAGTGGAAAGATCTAGAAGATGACATCAGGGCACATGTATACAACATGGTGGCCTTGAGTAGGAAATGAGGCGGACATAAGGTTGTAGCATGGATCAGATGTATTTAGTATATATAGGACTCTAATTAAGCAGAGACTCCTTGTTGAGTTCTCTTGTGAATTCTCACATCATAGCCCACTTTGAGCTTTACTCATTAGTGAGATTATTGGACAATTCAGTTTAGTGGTTGTTACAACAGTAGAACTCGACAACTCTCAGGGACTCTGCATTACACAGACTCCTTTTTACTTACTCTCTATTATCCTTGACTGCAAGCTGTGTGCTCAACGTCAAGAAGAAATTAAGCCGGACCCTAGGCATTAAGGGGGATACCAACTAGGAGGGTAAATCCTAGTCGTTTTGGTACACTACTGTTCACTGGTGCATTAAGACGTATTACCCTGTGTGGACGTGGTAGCTAGTTATTTTTGTGTAGAAGGCTTGTGCTATGGGATCCTGTTGTGACCCATCCACGCAGAGCAGCAGCGTAGTCCATTAAGGAGTGCCTAGTTTAGGGATTCTCTGCTTAGGGATAATAGTTTACATTTGATTAGGGCAGTAGTCGGTAAGGCAGTAGATAAGTAGTTGGTAGACAGTGTAGGTGGGACAAAAAGAGTGCCCACTATCACTTACAGAGGAACACCACTGTTTAGATCGACAGCGAGATAATAAATAAAGGAATACGCCGTTGTAATAGTAAACAACAAGAGAATAGATTTAGGAAGGAATAAAATAGCAGAGATTGGACAGAGAAATATGGGAGAAATGATGAGGAGATATAGTGAAGAAGAAGAAGCTAGTTTGATGAAGGAGATAACGGAAAATAATGCAATGATAATAAAATTACAAAAACAAATAGTAGAATTGAAAGTAGTAATGGAGGAGAAAAGACGACAGGAAAGCAGAGAAATAGTGAGACAGAGGGAGAAGGAAGAAGAAGAAACGGATAAGTGGATAGAAGAATGTAGGAAAAGAAATGAGAAGGAGAGAGAAGAAAAGAAAGAAAAGAAGAGGATAGACGAAGAATGGAGAAGGATTGAGACAATGAGAATGAAGGAAGAAAGAAAGGCAGAGAAGGAATGGAGACAACAGGAGATAAGAGAAGCAAGAAGGGAGGGAAACAGAAGAAAAGCAATGGAGGAAAGGAAATGTTTTGGGTGTGGAGGTTTCGGCCATATGGCCAGTCATTGTAGGAATAGGGGAGGAGAGGAACCAGTACAGGTGTCCTCAAATAAATTTGAAGTATTGAAAGTTAAGGTGATGCAGAGAGGGGAAGGAAGTGGTAAAGAGGTGGTGAAAGATAGAAGGGAAATACTGAGAGAAGAGAAAGCAAAGAGAGGGGTAGAAGAAAAGAAGAAGAAAAAGGAAAATTTTTTGAGAGAAGTAACAGTAAAAATTGGGTTGAAACAGGAGGAGGAAGAAAAAGGAGTGGTAACAGAAGCATTGTTGGACAGTGGAGCAACAGGGTTGGTAATGAGCAAGGAGTTTGCAAGAAAGCATAAGTTTAGAAGAATGGAGTTAGAAAGACTGGTGCATATGAGAAATGTGGATGGCACATTTAACTACGTGGGACCTATAGTGGATATGGTGGAGGTAGAAATATATTTCAAAGGGCATAAGGAAAGGACGTCGATAGATGTGATGGGAGGTCAAAAGTGGAGTGTTATATTGGGTATGCCTTGGTTAAGGCGTCATAACCTAGAAATAGATTGGAAAACAAGAGAAGTAAAAATGACGAGATGTCCAGAGGAATATGGAAAGAAGTGGAAAATGGGAAGACAGACAAAGCCAGGGTGGAAGAAGCAAGAAGAAAGAGAGAAAAAGAAAGAAAGGAGAAGACCAACGATAGAGGAAGAGAAAATGCTAGCAAGAGTAGTGGAAGAAAAAGAGAATGAAGAGGACTTAATAGAACTGAGGGCGACAGAAGAAATGGTTCCACAAAGGTTCCATAAATACTTGAAGGTGTTCAAAAAGAAGGATTCGGAGAGGATGTCAATGAGGAAAACCTGGGATCATGCCATAGATCTCAGAGAAGGATTTGTACCAAAAAAGGGGAAGATATACCTGTTTTCAAGAGTAAAAAGAGAGGAGGTGCAGGAGTTTGTGAAAGACCAGTTGAGGAAGGGGTACATCAGGCCATCAAAATCACCACAAATGTCACTGGTGTTCTTTGTGCCAAAGAAAGATGGGAAGAAAAGGATGGTGCAGGATTATTGATACCTGAACAGTTGGACAATCAAGAATAATTATCCATTGCCGCTGATTTCAGATTTGATAGATAGCATAGAGAAGAAGAAGGTGTTTACGAAGATAGATTTGCGATGGGGATATAACAATGTAAGAATAAAAGAGGGAGATGAGTGGAAGGCAGCGTTCTCAATGCTTGAAGGGTCATTTGAACCAATGGTAATGTTCTTTGGATTAACTGATTCACCAGCAACATTCCAGGCAATGATGAATGATTTACTTAGAGATCTGGTGGTGGAAGAAAAGGTGGCGGTATTTATTGATGACGTGATGGTGGCGACGGAAACAGAGGAAGGACATGATGAAATAGTAGAGGAAGTACTAAGGAGGTTAGAGAAGAATGATTTATTTGTGAAACTGGAGAAGTATGTGTGAAAGGTTAGGGAGGTAGGGTTCTTGGGAGTGATAATAGGAGAAGACGGAGTAAGGATGGAAAAAGAAAAAGTGCAGGGAGTTGTAGAATGGCCGGTACCAAAGAGTGTGAAGGATGTACAAAAGTTTTTGGGGCTAGCAAACTACTACAGACGGTTTGTGAAAGATTTTGCAAAGATAGCAAAGCCCTTACACGAGATGACAAGAAAGGAAACGAAGTGGAATTGGGGAGAAAGACAGTAGAAGGCATTTGAAGAGCTGAAGGAGAGATTTACGACAGAACCAGTTCTGGTTACACCAGACTTGGACAAGGAGATGAGAGTAGAGGCAGACACATCAGATTTTGCTACGGGAGGAGTATTATCGATAAAGTGTGAAAATGAGAGGTGGAGGCCAGTGGCCTATATTTCTAAGTCGTTAAATGAAGCTGAGAGAAATTACGAAATTCACGACAAAGAGATGTTGGCAATCATTCGGTGTTTAGAAGCATGGAGGTATTTCTTAGAAGGAGCCAAGGGTCAGTTCGAAATATGGACAGATCACAAAAACTTGGAGTACTTTATGAAGGCCCAGAAGTTGAATTGAAGACAGGCAAGATGGTCACTATATTTGTCAAGATTTGATTTTGCTTTGAAGCATGTAGCTGGCAAGAGTATGGGGAGAGCAGATAGTTTGAGTAGGAGAGTAGATTGGGCAGAAGGAGTAGAGAAAGATAACGAAAATCAAGTAATAGTGAAGGAGGAATGGTTAGAAGTAAGAGCAATGGAGCAGTTAATAGAAGGACTAGACAAGGGTATAATAAAGAAAATAAAGGAGGCTAGAGATAAGAATGAGGAAGTGATAAAAGTGGTAGAGGAAATGAAGAAAGCAGGAGTTAAGACGTTGAGAGATGAGGAATGGCAGATAGAAGAAGGATTGGTATTGAAGGAAGGAAGAGTGTATGTTCCAAAGGATGAGAAGCTAAGGGTAGAAATTATTTGGCTGCACCATGATACGCCGATAGCAGGACACGGAAGACAGTAGAAGACAGTAGAATTGGTCACTAGAAATTATTGGTGGCCAGGAGTGATGAAGGAGGTAAAGCAATATGTGGAAGGGTGTGATCAGTGCCAGAGGATGAAGAATAGAGCAGAGATGCCAGCAGAAAAATTAAGGCCTAATCAGGTACTAGAGAGACCGTGGCAACACATATCAGTGGATTTTATTACAAAGTTACCGGTATCAAAAGGTCATGATTTGATCTTGGTAGTGTGTGATAGGTTTTTGAAAATGTCCCACTTTGTGGTGACGACAGAAAAAACGACAGCGGAAGGATTGGCAAAGTTGTTTAGAGATAATGTGTGGAAGTTACATGGGTTGCCGGAGAGTGTGATATCAGATAGGGGGCCACAGTTTGCAGCAGAGATGATAAAGAAGTTGAATAAAATGTTGGGGATAGAGACAAAGTTGTCTACAGCTTATCATCCAGAAACAGATGAACAGATAGAAAGAACAAATCAGGAGCTGGAATAATATTTGAGAATGTATGTTAATCACAGGCAAAACAATTGGGCCGAATGGTTGGCAACAGCAGAATTTGCATTCAATAATAAAGTTCACACAGCAACGAAGATGTCACCATTCCAAGTTAATTATGGAAGAGAACCAAGGATGGGCTTTGAGATTAGAAAAAAGGAGAAGAATGAGAAGGCGGAAGAATTCGTAAAAGAGATGAAAGAAAGACATGAGGAAGCCAGAGCAGCATTGGTGAAAGTGCAGGAAGAGATGAAGAGACAAGCAGATAGTAGTAGGAAAGAGGCAGAGGAATATAGAGTAGGTGACAAGGTACTAATTAGTACTAAAAATTTTTCGATAGAACTGAGGAAGAGGGCAACAAAGAAGTTGACAGAGAAGTTCATTGGACCATATGTGGTCAAAAGGATTGTGTCAGAAAATGTGGTGGAATTGGAGTTACTGGCGTCGTTAAGAATACACCTGGTGGTTAATGTGAGAAGAATAGTGAAGTATAGGGAATAGGTAGAGAAACAGAAGAAGATTCCACCACCACCTGTTGAGGTAGCTGGTGAGAAGGAATATGAAGTAGAAGAGATTTTGGATAGACAAGAGAGGAGAGGTAAGACAAAGTATTTGGTGAAATGGAAAGGGTATACAGCAGAGGAAAATACATGGGAGGGATTAGAGAATTTGAAGAATGCAATAAAGAAGGTAGAAAAGTTTGAGAAAGGAAGGTTTGAAGAAGAAATACGGAGAATAAGGATGAAGAAAGGGAAAGAGATAAAGTTGAATCCAGAAGCTGAAGAGTTCAAGAGAGGGAAATTGCCAGGGAGATATACGGCAAAGTTGTTATATGGGTGGGACAATAAGAAATTTGATGAAGAATATTTGAAAAAATTGGAGAGGAATTGGAATAGGTAAAAGAACGATAGGAAAGAAGGGGAGAAGGAATATATGAAGAAACTGGAAGAAGGTTTGGAATGGAATGAGAAAGATGAGCAGAGGAGTAAGAGAATCTGGGAGAATGAAAAAGAAGTTCCTCTGGAAGCGGAACTTTAGGAGGGGGGTACTGTTATGAAATGCTTTGGACACTAACATTTTTTTTTCTTCTATCTATTTTCCTTGATTTTATATTTCTTTTCTTTTGAATTTCTTTTTCTTTTTCTTTTTAGTGATGATGAAAAGACATGTGACATCATAAGCCTAGAACATAGTGGAAAGATCTAGAAGATGACATCAGGGCACATGTATATAACATGGTGGCCTTGAGTAGGAAATGAGGCGGACATGAGGTTGTAGCACGGACCAGATATATTTAGTATATATAGGACTCTAATTAAGCAGAGACTCCTTGTTGAGTTCTCTTGTGAATTCCCACATCATAGCCCACTTTGAGCTTTACTCGTTAGTAAGATCATTGGACAATTCAGTCTAGTGGTTGCTACAACACTTCTCTCGCTTTGGCCTCCACCTCTTTTCTTGTCTTTTTAGCTACATGCTCAGCTCAATATGACTTCACCACTTCTTCCAATTGGGTCAGGAGCTGCTGCTGTTCCTCGTGGTATCACTACATTTCACAGTACTGTTCTTCAAGCATATTGGCATCGTGCTGTGAGATATCAGAGGGAGTAGAAGAAGACATAGTAATACAAAAGAAAAGGCAAAAACTTTTCTTTTCCGTTTATATATTATTGACCTAGGTACCCTCATAGGATTTCAGATAAATTTAATAAGACTTCAAAGGCTTAGTCCTAAGAGAAGAATACTGTCATATGCCAAGTCTACTTGTCTGGAAAACACATCACTGTGGTATATTTCTTGTTAACAGCCAAAGCCTACCTTCCACAGTGGCTACCTTACTTACAACACACCTTGTGGCAGTGGTACAATTGTCTGAGTAGTCTATCTTCCATAACAGAGATATTCCTATATGACTTGGCCTTCCATGGTGGAGTCATACTCTTGTCAGTGTCTTAATACTGAAAACTCCACTTAGGCAATAGGAGCTATACCACTGAAACTCCAAGCATCTCCTATAGTAGGTACTAGTATATAAGACTAGTAGTTATATTGTAATTGGCTAGTCTGATAATTGATGAAGATAACTCTTATTGAACTTGATCTTCAGTGTTTAATGGCAACACACCAATCAGCACTCACTTCTATCTCAGACTTCTTCTTATTATTTGAAATTGCAACCACACAGCAGACAGACAGTGCAGCATATAAGCTGAAGCCAAGGTCATTCCACTAGTCCACACATCTCTGAGTCCATTTCATGGACTTTTACCCCCAGTGTGAACCACACTTGACACAAAGGTACTTTGTCCTTCTGCCTACTAAGTAATTTCAGAAAAATAGAGAGATCTTGGAATCAAAACTAGCTTTATCCAAAATTAATAGGAGTAATTAATGGTTCAGTGAAGAGAAGAACTAAGTTATATTGAATACTAATATGCTAGTTGAAAGATTCTTAACCCATTCTGCATGAATAAGATGAGTTAATACCATACTCACATCCATAGTAGATCATTGTTTCAATTTACCTAGTTGATATAAGTGAATAAAATTCATAAAAATCAATTGAAATTGAAGTCTTTTGCCAATGACTTTCTCAATGAGCTTGCCAAGCATATTTAATAGCACAATAGGTCTAAATGCCTTTGGAGAGTTGTAAGATGCCTTATTAAACTTAGGAATGATGATAGGCAACAATGTTTTGAAGTGCAAAGGCCAGTAACCTAAATTGATGCATACATTAGCAATATTGATGAAATTCTTGAAACATGATGTGTTATTGACAATAATCTTGAGATGTTTCCAAGACAATTTGTAAAGTCTAGGAGTTAATGAATTATTGCACTTAGCAATAGAACTTCTAAACTCTTCTTCTGAGAAAGGCATCCATTTTGTGATCAGTTTGTCTGGAATTTCTTCTAACAAATCCAGATTGATACAACAGTTTTGCACTGAATTGAAAGATAAATGAAGAGCTTGCCATAGATATTTGAGTTCAAGACACAGATAACCATTATATTGAA
>Ga0157363_1003288_pt1 | contig 14579 bp, 13 predicted proteins | sample AttsexASBM1_FD_111477 | JGI IMG/M metagenome (GOLD analysis project Ga0157363, IMG submission 111477) | Fungus gardens microbial communities from leaf cutter ant in Ribeirão Preto, State of São Paulo, Brazil - Atta sexdens ASBM1 | ecosystem: Host-associated > Fungi > Mycelium > Unclassified ...
ATATATATATATATATATATATATATATATATATATAGTGTATATAAATATAACGATCATCAAAATATAACACCTTCAAGAATTGAAGATCGCGTGTGACGGAACGAAACATACTTTTGATAATCATTTTTATGAATTCTTGATGTTGTCAATTATTGGGTTGTCCGGAAAGTTCGTGCCGACTAACCTATATAATTTAATAAATGTATCCTAAAATTTAAATCTTCTACGTTTCAATTTTTCTTTAACATAGGCACGAATTTTCCGGACAACCCAATATTTGTATTATTTATTTTAATTAGCAGATTGATAAAGTATTACATATGTATAAAAATAAACTGTGCGATTGTATGTGTTGGATTTACAGCCTTTTATCTCTGCCAAATCTCTACACGGAAAAAGAATAAATTGGGTGATACAGCAAACTTATAATTTATTGCGCGAATTCAACATCTATAACTAAGAAGATTTGATGGTTTAATAAATCGTTTTTTTTCCGCGTATCAAATATTATCGTCATCTTATGACGACAGTACGATGACTAAAAAACTATTAATTTTCCATTCCTTCAGGAACAATCTGCCTTATCATGCATATATGAGTCATCAAAATCTCCCTTCAAATTATCCAACCTATCATAGAAAAGGATAATGATACCTAATTCCGAGGTTAAAATAATTCCGGTCGTTCCGGCGCCCGTTGGAAGAGTTCAATGACGTCGCCGAGAACTCGAGTACACACAGTTCGCGAATACAAGTGTATACACCGTGGTTAAAGCGTAACGCTGAGAGGATAGTCGTAGAGGATAGATGTCTATCGTGGAGTGCAGGTCTGATACGACGCAATTGACGAAAGTTGCGGTCGTATGTTCGCGCGGTCGTAAGTAATGGTACCGACTAATTGCCAAGGTAACGGAGCCTCTTCCCTTCATCAGGCGACAAGTACTTGAGGTTCAATGACGTCGCTCAGGCGGGGAACTCGAGAGCACCCGGTATGCATGCACATCGTGGCGAATGCGGGGAGCGTGTGTGTTACGAGCCTCGAAAGCCCGACGCGTTTCATCGATATCGTTCGCATAGGCTTACCTAGGACGGGCATCGAATCGATCTTACGCCGTCAGCGGTATCGCCAAGTTAACCCGGACTGCGAACCACGAAGAGACGCGGGCACACGCGAATGGAATATCAATCGCGGAGATCAAATGCTTTTAAGGAACACCGTCGACTTCTTCTTCGATCGCTACCGTGTATATCCAACGATCGTCGTCGATCTGTTACATCTTGCGTCGGGTGAAAATCGATGGTACGCAAAACGTGCACAGTACTCTTTACCTTTTATCTTAAACGCACATACGATCGATATGAATGTCTTATTATTTCTTCTAGTTGTAAGACATGAGAGGAGAGATAGTTATCTTTTATATAAAAATAAAAGAATTAGATATATTTGATATATTAAATATATGATAAAATTGATAAAATAAAAATAAAAATTAAATACAAAATTGTGAGAGATTTCGAGAAAAAAATCAATATTAAATATCTTATTTTTATATTAATATTACGTTACGTAAAGCTTATTTCTTTTATTTTTAACTCATAAATGATCGAAGAATATATATAATAAATCGTACTTATTTCGGAACGAGATAATTATTGTTTTTATAAATTTTATGAATTTCTTTTTTTCATATTACAAGGCATAATTCATGATTTTGATGAAAAAAAGAAAGACTAATCATGTAATATGATTATTTGCAATTGTATTGCAAAAGTTGTCATGAAATTATGCGCACTTTTCGGAAGTGCGATCGAATCAAAGTCAAGTACGTGAACAGTTCGTGAATTTACGGCGATGGGCGCGAGTAAGGGTTCGGCGCACGACCTAATATAAAATATGCAATATCCTCCTTCCGGACAGCCGTGCGCGCTGGCGAAGTCGGTGAAGCAATGTATACACCGACGGACGCGGTCCGGTATAAGTAAATTGCACCTGTGCGAAAGAAAGATCAGAGGCGTTCGGCACACGAACGCTATCTCGTCACGTGACCGCCGCCGGGGGCAAACGTGTCCTCGTACTTGTTTCTCATTATTGTGCGCGACGTAGAGTATAATTTCGCTTTGGGTCAACTGACTGTTGGAAACGCGGATAAACCGACCCAAGGGAATAAATGCTCCTTCACACGACGGTATCTCTCTCATTTTATCGTTAATCTTTCGAAGTAGAATGCATTTTCGCTTTATTTTTATTTGATGAAAGTAATTTGATTGCGAACAATCTTAAAAAGTTATAACTTATTTTTTTTTCTTATCTTGATGATCCACCTTTAGATATTCTGCTACAAATTGCCTCCATTTACATACACACAACAAAAACACACACATACATCTATGGATTTTATAAATGTTTCATTTTCGTAAACATCAGTTATTATAAAATTAATTTGTATTTTAACTTTTTTTTATGAGAATGTCAAGTGTGAATCGATACATATTTTATGATGTTTTGAACGATATAACGAGGAACAATTCTTTCTTCAAGCGCCCGCTAAACGGCGTCAATTTAATGAAATCAACTGGGGTGTCGGAACAGAAGGAAAGAAATAACCAGCTAATTAGGTGATGTTTGGTCTTCGAGAACTGAGACAAACTTAGGCGTGCGCTAGGGCGGATGTCTTGACAACGAAGGCGATGGAGTGGCGGAGTTTCGCGATGAACTCAAGAGAGAATCGGGAAGGTGGAACGGGGGAAGGAGGTGAAGGTGGCCGGCAAGCGACGGAGGGTGAGTTAAGAGGGGCGATGGCGCAAGGATGGAGACCGCCGAGACGGAAGGAGGTGAGAGAGTGCGAGAGGAGGTGGGCCGAGAGAGGAGGACAGGGCGAGTGGAAAGGACGAGGTGTCCGCGGGGGCGGATGAAAGGACGCTTACCAGCTACTACCTATTGATCGCCAATTCTTTTTCTCTTGTTGCATATTAGGCGCACTCTTCCTTCTTTCTCCTTCTCTGTCTATCCCTTTTTCTCGTTCCCGCCTGCTTTCTCTCTCCCTTCGCCTGGTTCGTTCGTTCTCCCCCGTCGCGTCTCGCAGCCAACCTGCCCCCTCGCGGACGTAGAACGCGCGAATCCGCCCCTATAGCCACCCTTCCGCGTCCTCCCCTTCCTCATCCCCTTTCTCCTCCTCCTCCTCCTCCTCCTCCTCCTGCACCTCCTCCACGTCCTCTGTGCTCGTGTCGCCTCACCACGCGAGAGAGTGCAAGCCACCCCTACCACCCACCTACTACCTACACCGCCGACTCTGACGCTCTTCTTACCGGCAATGTTTCATTTCGAGCAGCAGCAGTACCCTTCCTGTTTCGGGATGGGGCCGGCGGCCGCCCACTCCGCTTTTTGCACGCAGGTGCGACGGAATCGCGGTGTGGGAGGACCTCGTCGCCGCGATGCGATGTAGTCGTAGATAGGATAGACACGTCGAAGGTATCGATGCGCGACTAAATAGGACATAAAAGAAGTCCGATTTCTTAAATCTTCTAAAAGTGCAAACACATATGACTGATCCCTTTTCCAAGTGTATTATCTTAGGAAAGAACGAGACGAAAAAAAAAAGAGATCATTTCTTTAAGACGCGAGTATCTGCAGACGTTCTGATCGAGCACGATCTTATTCCTGTTTCAGATAGCAACCGGCGATCTGCGAACATCTTGGAGTTGGTTTGAGAGAACGACGAGGAAGAGTATAACGCGCGCACGGATCCGATCGCCGTAAGAGAATTCGGCGGAAGAAAAGGGAGAAGACCTTCGTGCGAGAGGTGCGGGCACACAGCGGGCCGAAAAAAGGAGGGAGGGAGGGCGGTAGGGTGGCAGAGGGATAGAGAGATAAAAAGAAAGGGAGAGAAGGAGAGGGTGAGTCAGGACGCGCCGCCGGCGACAGACTGCACTCTTGTGGCGTTCAGGGCGCAAGCGTGCACGTGTGTTGTGCGTTTCTGTGCCCTAACCCTGTCCCGCTACCTGGGAGGAGTAGCGTGGTCGTCATCCCTCCGCGGCTACATCCCCACCGTGCCGCCGTTGCCGCCGTTGCCGCCACCGCCACCGCCACCGCCAACGACACCGACGCCGACGCCGCCGTCGGCTCGCCATCCCTCCGACGCGCGTGGAGGAGCGCCACGCCGACGAAACGACGGCGACGACGACGACGACGACGACAACGACGACGACAGAATCCCCACTGCCGTTACCACTACAACCGCTGCTACCACCACATCGGCGGTCCACAACGACGATAACTTTGGTCGCTCCTGCCGACGCGCTACATCACGCGTGACGTTGCACCCAGCAGCGCGCGGCGACGTATACACGCGCGCTTCCCTTTTCCCTCACGCACGCACGTCTGACGCTCTCGCGGGGCGCGTTGAAAGACATAGGAACGTTGGCGGAAGAGGAACAGATTGAAGGAGAGGGATTTACCAGGGAGGGAGCAACGAGGGGTAGAAGGAGGAAATCGGAAAGAGACACGGAAGGGAAACTAGAGCTGTAGGGGTGGAGAAGGGATAGAAGGGTGAGCAAGAAAAAGAAAGAGAAGGAGAAGGAGGAGGAGGTACGGGAGAACGACGACGAGGGCGACAACGGCGACGACGACGAGGAGGACGGAGGAGCGCCGGCGGTGGAGGGGGTGGATATCCACGCGGGAACACGAGGCAGGCGCACCCGGCCGGCACGCGCACACACATCCTAAGATGTGATTTCAAAAATGGCGGATTGCCCCTATGCCCGCTGCATACAGGAACGCAGACACATCCGACGGGAGCTGCTGCGATGGACAAAGAATATGGTCTTCGTAGTCGGTGAGTAAAGAATCGAATCGTTCCATCCGGTGACAAATTGCATTTCTACTTACGTAAATGTGATACATATTTTATATATCGGCATGCGTGCGTGCGATGCGTGAAAAAGATATTTTCGCGCGTGATACACGCGCGCACCAGGATGTAAGGCCAATAACTGTTGGCGTGCGCGCGCGCGCTCATCTCTACAAGAGGCATGTCATCATGCTTGTTGCATGGGTGCGCGTGTACGTGTATATGTGCCAAGGGTATACTACATATATATATATATATATATATATTTGTCGAAGCGTGTACTTGTGCGCGTGTGGGTATACATTGTACATGCATACGATCGCCTACGTTCCGCGTGGCATGTTTCTGTGTGCGTCGTAGATGTATAGTGTAAAAACGGAATTTCTATCAGTATGCGAACGTGAAGAACGAGCAAGATAGGTCAAAAGTGGAAGAGAGATGCAATGAGAAAGAGAGAATGAAAAGGAAAAGAGAGAGGAAGAGAAAGAGAGAGAGAAAGAGAGAGAGAGAGAGATTTTGTGTGTGTGTGTGTGTGTGTGTGTGTGTGTGTGTGTGTGTATGTGTGTGTGAGGGAGAGAGGGAGGGAGAGGGAGGGAGAGAGGGAGGGAAAGAGAAAGAGAAAACACGCTGGTGGTTGAGACCTGTTGCGAACCGAAACGCCGAATCCTGGCTGACTATGTGCCAGGCGTGACTCCTACTCGCGCCTGTACGTTCAACAGGGTGGTACCACGCTGCCGGAAAATCCGATAATATTCTGTGAGTAGTTTCCCGTGCGGTTTGAAGTTTTCGTGAGTGCGTCTGTTGAGAAAACGTCTTCCTCTTGATTATCTATTTATATTATAGAAGAGGTAATTGCGGTTTCTTTTACCGAAAATCACATCTCCGATATAACAATCGTACAATTAATTAATGCAATTAAATAACTGCGATTTCAAGATTGTTTGAGTATTTTGTCATGTTTTGTCATGTGATAAATCGAATTATCACGGATATAGTCTTCTTATATTAAGTTAACTATATACATTGTGTAATACAATTTAACTCAACAATTTACTCGATAGCTAGTAACTTCCTATAATTCTCGATAAAATAATTTTTCGTAGATAGATTCTTGCGAATATGTAATTATTCTCTTTTCTGAGACTGATAATCGATAATCGGTCTATATAAAGATTAAACTACATTCGGACGGTAATCGATATACCTATGTCTGATTTTCATCAATATCGAGAACGAATTTGGCAACGGAAAAACAATAGGCCAGATGTTTAGTGTCAAAGAATTGCGAATTTAATTAAAAAAAAAAACATAAATCATGTTCGAGTGAGAAGATGATCCATCGAAATTTGAAATTGGAAAAGGAGATTGACGTCGGCGTCTCCGTTATCGGTACGAGAAGCTACGAGAAGAATTAGGCGCCGCGCGTGCAATTTCCCGTACAGGGAAGGGTGGCGAAATCAGGCTCGCGAGACAGGCTCTACGACCTCCTCCTCTTTCTCCTCTTCCTCAGTCCACCCTTCCACGTCGGCGACGTTTACCCCTCGTTCGGCGTCGCCGAGGGGGTAGCAGGCGGGCATCGTCAGACGCGCAGAGAATACTGCACAAGCTGCGTGCCTTGACCACAGACAACCAAGCGATCCCGGCCGCCGCCCGAAACCTTCTTTTCTTCTTCTTACGACTATCCGTCCTCCTTTCCCACCTGCCCCCTTTTTCACCCTCTCCCTCCGTCGCCGTCACCGTCTCCCACCAGCCTTCTTCCATCCCGACTTCCCCTTCTTTGCCTTTCGGTTAGTCCGTCAAGGGGCGAGCTCCGGTACTCGCGGAAGGCACGTTTCCGCACGCGTCGGTGTTGCGTGCACTCGCCGTTACGCTTCTTCCTCCACTTTTGTGACCTCTCCCGCTTCGCACCCTCCGTCTCTTTGGCCCCGATTCCCCTCTCTGTCCGCTCTCTGCGCGCCCTCCGTGGTTCTCTCCCTTCCTCCTCCACCGTCATCGTCCGCCGCCACCTCTCGTTCGCGTCGCTCCTCATTTCGGAACGCAGCTGCCACTGGTGGTCGAGAAATTTTCGCGAATCCTTCCTCGAGACACCCTCTCTCCCTTCCGTTCTCGCCATCCTCCTCGTCCTACCTTCGACCTACCTTCTACTCCTTCCTTATTTCTCTCGTATTTCATTTTCGTCTTCCGTAGCGAAGAGATCCTAAAAAGAAAGGCCGACAGTGGAATTTGACGGAAAGTGGAGGAGGCGAGCGGGGTGGGTGAGGGTGCAGAGGCGACACGAGTTGCATATATGCGTCGCGTTCCTCTGCTTCTCCTCTCGAGACTTCCACGATCTTGGAGGATCGACCAGTGCGCGTTCGGAAAAAGGTGACGGAGGGTGATACCGGCTCTCAAAATCTCGGTAGTGTTCCGAATGGTGTACGCATTGTATTATCAGTTAACGGCAACTATTGTGACGTTGGCACGTTGTCGCGACGCGTCACAGCCAAGGATGAGACGAAAGTGTTCGGAAAGGAAGACGAGTGAATGGTCATCGAAGTAGATAAGTAACGCCAATAAGCATTATGTGGTCAAATCACGGTAAAAGGTGTTGGTTCAGTGAGTGAATTCTAAAGGCGGTGTCTTCAGAAAAGAGATCGTCATCCTTTTATGCAATTTACACGGACAACTTCCAAAGTTTAGGAAACTGTTGCTCCGCCGAGGCGGCAAGACTCCTCGCCCTTCGAAGGAGTTAGTTACACCTGTTACGCGCACGTCGCTCATCGGTCGGTGATCGGTCCCGGTATTCCGAAGTTTCGATATCGCGAGTGCCTAAGCGAAATACAGTGAGAGACGCGCGGTAATCGTCACGCACAGCGTAATCCTCGTCGTCGGTTTGCACGCACGTAATCGCGCGATACCCGTCGCCGGCTGCCGGCGAGAGGACATGGAATTGGACGTAATGAAGCCTCTTCCCCCGCGTCGTCCCGCCTTTCGTGATACCAAAGAGTCGAGGGCCAACGGGGAGTCGCGATCTCGCGAGGGCACCGTGCGCCGCGATTGTCGGCAGTAACGATGTCTGGATTGCGTTATTGCGCCGTCACGACGTGGACGCCGCACGACTGCACGACAGAGGCGGATTCGGCAGACGTGAAAATACGGAAGTGGATCGACGTAGTATAGGTAAAGGGATCTCCGTTGTGAAACGCAGGTAACAGGCTACGGCGTGATGCGTGCACGTGCGCGATTAGACGCGACAGAGATCACTGTTTAGAAGAACGAGCCGCGGCTCTTATGATTTTGAATCTTTACCAGTGATAGCAGTTGAAATTAATCGCTCTCTATTTAGAAAGAATGTCATGGACCGATATTCATAGTCAGTTTTTATTTTAAGAACGTCTTTAGCAATTTAAGTTTAAGAAGCTAATACGGCTCTCTGATTGATTTATGATATTTTTAAGACTGTACTTAGTCTTAAATATAAATAAAAAGATCGAATTACTATGAATACCGGTCATAGTTTTTTTTCTTCTGGTAGACTACGTTAAATTATAAAGACTTGTGTCCTCTTGAAGTCGATCGTGTTATTACAGCTTCTTTTTCTTCTTTTTTCTTCTTTTATAAAAGAAGAAAAAGCTAGTATGCTGATCAGCATATTTGCTTCAGTGAGGACGAGTTTTTATAATTTAATAAAGTCTAGTCGAAAAAAGCAAAGCTACAACATTTTTTTTTTCTAAATAGAGAGCGATAATTTCAGCTTCCATCACTAGTAAAGACTAGTAAAGTTTGTAAGACTTTATTACCGTAGCGTTTTTATAAAGAAGAGAATATAGAGTGTAATCTTAGAGAATGCGACTAGAAAGAGAATTTCGCATATCATTGATTATCACAAGTGAGAAGCTTATGTATCAGAGTATGTGTAAGAAATAAATAATGTATAAAGAGTTCTATCAAGTAACGCTAGAGTCAAATGTCACTTCCGAGTCATCAAAATGATTACGTTAATTTCTTTGATGTGAAGAAAAGTGAAGGCCCATCTATTTAGCACACTTGCCTTTTATTCATACAAAGCATGGATTATGCGGGCATGCGCTCCACTGTTAAACACATATCCGGTAATATTTCATTGTCTAGTAGAAGATTTATAGAGGATATATAGCTTTGTAAAAGATGTAATATTAATAGTTAGATGTAATATTAATAGTTCTTTAGAGAGTTGAGAATGTATAAAGACCACTAAAGTGTGACATTCATCTCTAAAACTTCCGATCAAACAGATAAGGTTATACTTCCGATTCATTAGGACATCACTTCCGATTAGTCCGATTCCCGTAATTTGTGCCAGAGAGATATATTATAAACGAAAAAAATCGTAACAAACTTGGAAAACAATATATTTTGATGTGTGTTTCTAAATAGAGAGTGATTATTAATTTCATCTCTTTTCCTATTGTTCAGTCGCATCTGTTTGTTTTCCAAAAAGACTCGGCAAACAGGGCAAAGCAACGCAATGCAAGGCAAGGCAGGCGCAAGAGGCGGCGGATGGGCGCAGTTACTGCTGATCGTTAAAAGGCGCATAAAAAAGGGAGAGGAGAAGGCGTTGGGTGGATGGGGGTAGTGGGTGGCAGGAGGTCAGAGGAAGCGGCGCGAGAAGTAACAATAAAAATTCGTCGGCGTTCGTGTTTCGTCGCCGTGGTAGGAGCGGAGAGACGTAAGGAGGCGAAGTGAGGAGTACGATGGGGGTTAAACCGAGGCAAGAGAGAAACCGAGAGAGAAAGAGGGAAGGGTGGTTGGGTAGTCGGTGGAGCAGGGTGCGTAATGAAACGATATTGAGTAGCCGTGGTAGGGAGGGTCGCTGCAAGAGGGTGGGGGTCGTCTTCAGCCCTCTCCGTCGATTGACCTCGCTTCGACGAGACGAGGGTGGGAGCAAGCCAGGGGCGGAAGTTGGTAGGGCACGGTGGGGACCAAGCGCCGCGAGCTGCTTGGGAGTCGTAGGAAGAAGGGGGGGGCCGTTAAATTGACGAAAATGACACATCTTCTCTCCGTCCGTTTCCCTCTCGTCTTTCGCTTACCCCATTACTTCGCTTTTTCCCCTATTTTGGCGACCGATGCGAACGGCGATGAGAACTTCGAAGAACTTCAAAGCGACATTAGCACTCGAAGGGAAAGCAGATAGAAATAAATCGCAATACGCAGTAAAACGAATTGCTGTGTGCATAATCCAGAAGGTCTTACGATACTATCGATAGAAGAAAGAAATAAAAATCGCCGTAAAGTTTAATTAAACTTTTAATGTTATATGCTTTCACATGTAGCTAAAATTTTTTTTTTGTTAAACGATATATTTTTCTTATTGTTGTACTAAGGCTATTTTTCAAAAATTTAGATTAAATTATAGTGCTATTGAACAAAATATCCCTGTAAAATAATATTAATCTATATAATCTTGATATAATTTTTATAAAAATAATAAATTTATTTATTAGCTGATGAAAAGAAAAAAAATAACTATATTATATCAATATTTCTATCATAATAATATATTATAAATTAAAAATTAAACCGCTCATTTATATGTTAAAAAATTAATCAAGGTCAAACTTTAACAGACCAAAACAGATGACTTAATATTACTTTATTCACATAAATAATAACGAAAAAACTCATGGAACGTCTCGAACTTAATTTACAATTAGTTCTCTTTAGCTATGAAAATTACAAAATTAATTCGTAGGATAAAATATTGATACATAGTAAAAAAAGACCGATCAAGCAAGAAGTAAAAAAATTTACATCTGATAATTAAGACAATCCATAATTTCTATTATGATTCGTTTATTTTATAATTAATATAAAACTTTGTCACAATTTTGCAAAATTTATAATGCATTGTGTCTATTTTTAATCTGTCTTTTGTAGTTTTAAAAGCTGTTTTATAATTTATATAGTTTCAATCACTTTTTAAATAAATCTCGTATATATTAATCTTGCCGGACTCGTCGCGGCAATTAAATCGTTCCGCTTTGGAACTTTGCACTTGCATAACCGATTGCCTCAACGCGATGAAAGAAAAGTTTCTCAATGGTCGACTATGCATCAATGTGCGAAAGGCCATTTTAAATAATAATCGCCCGGACACATGAGTAGCGAATGTTTCGAAACTGCAAAATAGGTCAACGTATCCGATACAATCGGATAACAAGGTATTAAGTGATTACGTAGACCCTGAGGATAATTAGTGCGGCCGGCTAGCTCGTTAACGAACAACGTTAGCATTTGGTAGTCGTAGAATGGCAAAGCTGGTGCGAATAAAGTATAGATAACCGGCTATCCTAACGGAAAGTTCGGAGGATCCTGTCTAAGTATCCTAACTGATTAAAACGGCATGTCAGTGACGATAAGCTGCGCTCCGATGAATCCATGTCGTACGTTTATTTGACATTCATGGGCACGCAACCGATCTCCCATCGTGTTAGACGACGTCTCGTAACTCCAGTTCATAAATCAGTTACTTCGTTTCCCCGTGCCTCATTCGCCGTTCATCCGAATGCGCCGCCGAGAAGCCCGCAATACGATAAAGCAATTTACAACTACTCCTGTGTTCTTCGTCCCTTCCTTCTTCCCCTCCCCCGTCCGCACTACGCGAGAAGTTTCTCTTGTCGTGTTGGAAGTTAGATGCTAATTTCGCGTAATTAACGCCCCTGGCTTTTAAATTATTTACGAGATAAATAATTTCGAGAGACTAAATTTACTATATCGCTGGATTATCAGCTGTAACTGCTACCAGTTGAAGCGGGACACTTGCACCGTTTCGTCGATGAGTGAAAATTGCAATTGTAAACGTAAAAACGCAAAATTTATATCGAAATTAATATTGTCAAATCAAAATCTATTTTTCGATAATTTTTCAATTCTTAATTCTTCCAGTATTAAGTTTTTACAGAATCGAAGAATTGTTTTATTATGTATAGGGTATATTTTCTAATTACAATTTTTAGGTATAATATTATTAAATATTAGATAATATTAAAAAATTATATTTTTTTGATTGAATTAATAACACTACTTTTTGAACTAAATGCAAAAGTATATAAAGACTATTTCTAGGATAATTGTCGATGCTGAAATATTTCCATCAGATTTGGTTTTTTGAGACATAAGAGAAGACATTTTTTCCGATATTATAATAAAGTTATTGAGATTAGAAAACAAGTTAGAAGTATTGAGCGTTTATTTTTTATTTTTATTATATGATTGAATCGATTATTATAAAGTCTAGCATGTTTTTGTTTCAATATCTCGATAACGTTTCACAATTATTATTAAATCTTGATAAATATCCGATTCGCTCATCACTGTCGTACCTAAATTATTAAAAAAAAAAAATGTCTCTTAAAAATAGCATGCTATGTCTTAAAGATTAATCCTGATGGATTTTTTGGCAATAGATTCGAACTCAGTGTCTCAAACTAAGAAAAATTGTTTCTTTTTTTCTATTAAAAATGCTTAAAAATTTATAAACTAGTGTAATCAGATTAATTCTATTGACCCATGAATTTATTCTATTGATTAATGTATATCTGCTCTTGTTGATTTATCATCTATATAAAGAATATCAACGAATCGAAAGAATGATAGAACAAAAATAACAAGAAGTGGATATCTAGCAAGAAATAAAATATCAATTTTTACAAAACTAAAAGCACACGATACCGTAAATCCTTCCCGTGCCCTCTCACTTTTTTCCCTTCATTTCATTTCACACCTGTCGGATAATAATAATAGGATAAAATGATTACAGTTCTTCGGGCGTTAATTCATTTCAAATGACGGGATGCTTTCCATACGCTCTCCGTCACGATCCGCGAGCGGGCCGTTAGAATATCATTCGCACACGCTGGTGGTGAAGCGAAGCGGAGTTGAAAACACGAGGGCTAATCCGGTGACGGATGGCGGCGGTGATCTGTTGCGTTTTAATCGTCCCTCGTGCGTACGCCGCAAAATTTCATCCGGCGCGAGGCTTCGCTTTATCACGCCGACCGAAACGCCGATATTCAACCGCTAGAGAGCTTCACTCTCATCTTCTTCGCTCGTATGCGCGTCTATGTATACGCGGAATATGTATGTGCGCGATTTGGTTCGTGTGCGTATACACACACACGTTGAAAAAGCGACATTGTGAGATCGGCACAGTCTCTCTCCGTCTCATTCTCTCGTCGCTTTTCACTTTAGCTCACATGCACACGTCGGCAATAGCATCTCTCTTCGCACCATTCGCTAACTGTTGCATTCTACATGCATATGAAGCTTGTCTTACTCTCTCTCTTTCTCTCTCTCTCTCTCTCTCTCTTTCTCTCGTTTTCTCTCTTTCTTTCTCGCATGCTCGCTTTTATTCTCACTCTTGACTTATTTCTTTCTGTTTATCGTCTCGCCTTTCTTACATCTCGTCTCTTCTGTCTGACCGTTTCAACATTTTCATTAGCTGTTAGCTATTACCCTAAGCAGCGTCGTGCCATATAGGATGTGTAACATATTACACAAGTAATATGCGCTTTTTAATCCATTAGAAGTACAAATTTCATACGTACAAGTACATTCGATTTACAAAGTATTTTCTCTACAAGTTTTAAGCAAATTAGAGTAATATTTATAATGCATATCGAATCACTGTTTACATTCAATCAGCACTCTGTGATTTAAAATTTAATTTTAAATTTAAACAAGATTAATTTAGTACGCATTTTTATAAATGAATAAAATACTTTTTATCTCAATCTCAGAATAGTCGTTGTTTATTTTGAAGCACTATACCATTTCATTCTGCTTTGTGTGTTATTTGTGGGACAGAGCAACGAATCTGAAAAGAAAGCCAGGAGTCTTCCTGGCTATCTTATCGGTCGCAGTTGCGGATATTGCGATTACGACTGCGAAAGAAAAATAGACGAATTTCGATAGAAATGTAGAATAATCTCACTTTCCTTCCGTTGATGTTCGTCATATGATCCGGTTCATCACTGTCACTTCTTTGTCATTGACGAATCTACCATGGCCCGTACGATAATATTTCGCGACGCGACTCTTCTCGCGGTTGTAACACTAGACAGCGTAGAGCGATAAATGGGTCACCAGACAACGACTCCGCTACCTCGTTTGGTGTCCGATTACCGCTTAGGCAGACGCGACTACGACGAAAGTCTTGTTAGGCGTGCAGCGACGAAAAAGTTAGAATGCCTTATTCTCGAACCCTACTATGTGGAAAAAAGTTGCTAATTAATCAAATCTATTTGCTGATTGAACGTTTTAGTTTCACATTAATATTATCACTGTGTCGTTCCGTGCGTCGCGACATTAACTTGAACTAAACTGATTCGAGAATATATGATTATCGGATTGCAGGTCTGATACTGTCGTAGTAGGTATATGTCAGGTACATGTCTCCTCGACCGGCTTCAAAGAGGTTGTGATCGTCTGTGAATGTCGCGCCGGAGGTATCTCCCCCTGGAAATTTTCATACGTGCTTGTTGCAAAGAATGGGAGCGGCCATTGTTGCAAAATGATTGCTAGTTACGAGCTGTAGAATAATGAACGGTCGTAATTCCGAGCAGTAATGATACTAAAACTGAGATATCCCGTAAATGTTCACGTAGAGTATATTGACTCGGTCTAAATTATGATTAACATCGTGACTATTATTTTCAATGAAATTCTTTCTTTTTAAGAAAAGAAAAAGAGATTTTATCAATCAATGATAAAA
>Ga0157363_1003289_pt1 | contig 14576 bp, 5 predicted proteins | sample AttsexASBM1_FD_111477 | JGI IMG/M metagenome (GOLD analysis project Ga0157363, IMG submission 111477) | Fungus gardens microbial communities from leaf cutter ant in Ribeirão Preto, State of São Paulo, Brazil - Atta sexdens ASBM1 | ecosystem: Host-associated > Fungi > Mycelium > Unclassified ...
ACTGCAAGAGGGGAAAGGTTGAAAATTACAAGTTGTAGATACGTATACATCTGTATGTATAGCAATAGTCCAGTAGAAAGTAGAAAATTTCTGCGTCTCGTGTTTCCTGCGCCGCTTCCGTCTACATTGTGTTCTGAGGAACTTTGCACTTTCGCGCGGAGGTGGCGTAGCTTAATTGGCGCGCGGATGGAATCCTGGGAGAGCATAGCATTGAAAGGAGTGCGCGAAGTCGCGTTAAAATGCTTCACGGACGAACAGACAAATTGGATAAATAGAAGTTTTAACACGCGATATGAAAGATCGCGACTCGTCGCAAGCTAGCGGGTAGAAAGATATTTGTCGTGAATTATAAATACAATTATATATTGTTACGTACAATTATATTTATGGCAATTTGTATATTTATATGTAAATACAAAATACAATACAATAAATACAAAATTTAGCTGTAAAATATTTAATTGGGAAAATTATTTTGCTTAAACTATATATAATGAATAAAAAATATATATATAGAAAAAAAGTATGAATCATGGCAAAAAATATAAAGAACGACATTTTTCATGGTAAATTACTGCAAACTATTTGAAAATGTGAAAATATACCATTTCTATTTGATTTCATGAGGGAGCCTTGTGTTTCGGAAGCAGTTTCGGAAACAGTTTCGAGCGATATCGAAAAGTGACGTTTTCCTCCCCGTGTAACGTTCACTTCAACGGGTCACTCTATCTATATATGTACACATATATGTATATACATATTATATATATATATATATATATACATATATACATATAGAGAAAACGTCGACTGGATTGCAAGCGCAATAGGCCGACGTATGATAGGCTTGTTCGACGTCGCTTGATTTTTTTTCGAGAAACGAGATCGCGAACCACTACCAGCGGGAACAGCTGAGACTTTTCTTCATCAAAAGAAAAATCAATTTCGACAAACGTCAATGCCGATATTCGATGTATAGCTGCCGGAATATTCGTTACTTTCTTTTGTCGGAGAGAGGAAAGAGAGAGAGAGAGAGAGAGAAAGACATGGTCGATTGGCAGGAATTAAAATATCGAACATCTCAAACACAGAATTGCAGTTGGCCGATTTTAATACTTGTACGAGAGAAAGAAAACAAAATTCAAAAAGAGGAATCGGAACTATGCGAAGTAGGGTGTAATCGATAACATACGTGATAGCGTACATGCAGCTTTCGAGGATTGAATAGAGTACCGCGATTATCGATTTGAATAGAGTACCACGATTATCGATAGTAATTTGATAAAATGTCTTCATACAGAATCTAACCAAATGCAGAATAGGAATTCAATGATAACGTTATCTAATATATAACGCGCGTGTAGAAAAATAGAAGATCACCGATTCCAACTAATACTTTGTTTTTGAACAATGTTTCTTTCATAAAAGAAAGCTAAAGAAAGCTTTAGAAATATAAATAAAAACTTGAAAGTGTCTTCTATCAGATAATATATCAGTTTTTATAATATCTTTTTGTATTTTTATAATATCTTTTTGTAATTTTTGTAATAATCAATTAATTTTTTTGTAAGATAAATAAAAATTAATTTTTGACAAAATGGTTAAACTGACCCTAAAACTGACACATTAGGCAGTAATACCACATATTCCTATTCTTTTTTTCTTTTTCTTTCATAGGAGTCATCTATAGAAAATACCGACAAATAAATGTATTATATTTTTTAGAATCTTTTCTATTTAAATCGTTTTTCATTCATTTATATGCCTACTTTATACTATTCTGAAAAATATAAAATATAAAAGGAGTTTCTTTTTTGAAGATTTTCTTTTTTGAAGATTTTCCTATAAATTACAATTGCCTTCCAAGAAGGCCATCTGACATTGTAACGATTTTAACTTTAATTTATCTTACAGATTTGCCGGTGTTTACTTTGCACCTCGATTTTCTATTTAAAACTATATTATGAAACAATATTAAGAAGCTTTATTTTAGATGTAAGAACACAATACTAGAAAAATGCTTATTATGAAAAAAATATAAATAAAGCTAACGTAAAAAACTATAAATACATAAAACGATATAATATATTATTAATAACCACTATTATTTAAACCACAACTACAATTTACGAAAGAAATCGTAAGAATTTTATTTTTACATTTGTAGAATTTGTTTTTAGCTGATTTTAGAAACAAACAAATGATGAATGAAAAAACAGTTGATTTTGTATGAAGTTTTTACTTTTTTACTTATCTCAGCAGATCATTTTTTTTGTCAGCATTAATAAAATGCAATAATTAGTTTCAGAGAAATAAGGGGATGTCTCTTTAGAAGATCTATGTCAGTACAAATGACTCCTCTATTTAATTTAGATGCAACGTTGATAGTCTACAGTATTAATGATATAATAGTGTACGACTATCTATCTTTTTGGAATTATTACAAGATATCCTTACAATGGAATGAGATAAAATAAAGATCAAATTTGCGATACAGTTATACGCCTTCCTTTAACGATCAATGTACAAAAACTCCATCATTCACGTCGAAACCGAAAGCCACTTCCCGACAAGCCAACGTTATCCCAAATAATGTGTATGTATGCGTGACAGGAAGAATACTCGCTTCTTTCGACGCTCGCGGAGAGAGGGTTGGTTGATCGGTAGGAATTAAAATATTGAGCGTCTCGAGAGTAGAGAGTGGAGCGAGTGCAGTTTGAAAGTCGAATCGGGGTGAGGGCGGCAAGAAATGAGAGAGAAAAAGAGAGACAGAGAGATGGAAAGAGACGGAGTTTAGTTGTGAATCGCATCGTACTCATCATGCACCATGTTCTCTTTTTCTCTCTCTCTCTCTCTCTCCCTCTATTTATCTATCTAGCTCTCGCTCTTGTTGTCTCGTCCCATAGAATCAAGGGGAAAGAGAAATGAAGAGAGAAAGAGACAGAAAGAGAGAACTGCCTTTTGTTCTGGCTCGTCTACCGTTCTTCTCCGCATGCAACGATCGTCACGTAGTCACCTCTCGTCTCTTTTACACGCATCTACACGTGCGGACACAGTATATGTAGTAGGTATGCGCGCGTGCGTATATGTGTTGTGTGTATGGTGCGCACCGGCAATCTGTACCCGGTTTTGCCGGGGCAAAGAGAAAGGCGGCCCGATCGATTTTCATCGAGTCTCAAAATTCTATATACACATATCCAGCGAGGAGCTAACGCCTTATCATAAATGTTCCCTCATCTCACTGCAATGTTTCTAATAAATTCAGATTGGATTTATTTATTTCGTCGACAAAGACAATCGTATTTTATCGATCACCAAAGGTCATAATAAAATTATAATGTCAAATCCTTTTTTTCCAACTTTTGGAATAGGTACATATACTGGCTATTGATTTAAAATATATTATGTCTCGTTCGAGTATTTATATATAACCCATTAAACTTTTCCAACGATATTCAGACAGGAATTAATAAATTTTAATATGAAACTAATTTAATCTAAAAATTCACTTTTTCTATATTTGCTTTATGCATAGAACAGTCAAAATGTCCGTAACTATAATTCTTTATTTATTTCGTGAGCATCAATATGAATATTGTCAGAGTAGAGAACAAATTATTTTTGTAACAATAATACTTATTTTATAACACTGCCAGAGGATTGTCTATTTCTTTAAATCTTTCATGACAGGAATTTCATGAAACGATTTTATTGAAGTATCTAAAAATGTAGTTAGATACAAATCTGAAAATAATTTTATTGGACCATTAAAATTATTATATAGGACGCGCAAGGTTTTTCTACATTCTTTGAATTATTATCAATAAATGAATGATAAACGAGATTTTGAAACATGTACTAACTCGTTTCTATTTGAAATTTTACAAAGAAAGTTTCACATTTCTTGATAATGTACTTTCTAACATTGCTCCTTATATGTATTTTTAATTTTGATTATTTCATTAACTGTTTAAAAATGAAATTTCCGTTATGATACGTATAGAAATAAAAAAGAAAAATGTGTGAGAGAGAGAGAGAGAGAGAGAGAGAGAGAGAGAGAGCAATGAACAAATCGTATTTTAGTTCAAGAAACAATTTTGCGAGCAATTTTGTTAAAATCATTTTTAACATTACTTTCGCATACGTGCGTGTTAGGCGGTAGCATTCACTGATAACGTAGCAGAGTGACATTTTATTCGCGCAAATCAACACGTCAGACTTTCAAAAAGTGTAACGTAAACTCACGTTTTTCACTTGTGCATGAACGAGTCACTTTTGAAATCATATTATTAATAAAGATCCATTTACAATCGTATTTAAATAAAAAACACAAACTAAAACAAATAAATAGATTTTTAATTAATTATGTGCACATTTAAAACATGTAAATGAATGTAAAAAAAGTTGTATGCTTTGTTTTGTTACGTAGATTATTTACTTTGTTTGGTATTAATTTTTAAACTAGACTATATAAAATGTACGTGTTACAAAGACTTATGAGCGTAACTAGATTTTAGATTTTTATCATTGTTATCATAAACACAGTATTAAATAATATCAGTATTTAAATATACAATTAAGATATGATTTATAAAACGCCATTCATCGAGAGTATATTTATATCTTACAGTAAGTAGGCGTCTCCTCTTTAGTATTATTCTTAGCACTCTCGATATCCATGGCATTGCCTATAAAGAAAATGATTCTTACAACAAAAGTCCAGAAATATAGGTACACGCAGTCTATCTATCGTGAAACGATACTCCTCTTCACTCCCGAGAAAAATATTCTATCTCGATCTTTCGACGATAGTCGACCATTCTCTGTGTAGATGTATGTATCTCTATGGGTAAGGTATGCGTTTGTGTTTGCATCGAAGATGGAAGGACGACGAGATGTGAGGTAGCGCGGCGTATAGAGAGGAACGGGAGAGACGACCAGAAAATATACGGGGGCAGAGAAAAACGCACGAGTTTAGCTGCGGTGTGCAGAGTAGCCTTCCCTTCGAGGCGCTTTACACACCGGGTATCTCGTAATTGAGCAGACACGAGCCACCGGACGAACGAACCCGCTGAGAAGGAGAAAGAAAGAGAGAAGGAGAGAGAGAAAGAGAGAGAGAGAGAGAGAGAGAGAGAGAGAGAGAAGGAGAAGAAGAAGGGAGAGAGAGTCCATTCCACTCGGAGAATTATCCCTATTTCTGGCGTATTGCGGGGTCGATCTTACACAGTATCCGGGGACAAACTCGTGCAGCTTATTTATTCGGCCACCAAACAAATCCTTAATTTACATTGTTCTATGTACATGTTTTATGCACGCTCTAAAATTGATTTTACGAATAAGTCCTTTAAGCTTGCATATTGAAAACATTGTGGTCATATGATTTTCGAGGAATTGAATTGATACTGGGAAATTTGTAATTAAAGTTATTTCGATGCGAGATGTGGCATTAATAATATTTTTAGCTATATAAAATAAAGTAAAATTTCAAAAATCATCGTGTTAATAGAATTAATGTATGTATATATATATATATATACTCGATAAGCGTATAAAATTCTTTTCTGTTTCGTGCCGAATATATAGGTTTCAATATATCACATTTTTAACAGAATTAATTTAATTTTATTATTAATATTTTATGTAATACTAACTCGCATTTTATGTAATAGATTTAATTGTAAAAATATAAGAAAGGGCTTTGTTTACTTACTCAAATTCAACAACAAAAAAATCTAAAAAAATAGAAAATAGTAATTCTATTTTCTATTTTTTGGGATAAAGATTCTATTTTTTGGAATAAAGATTTAAGATTGCGTATTAACTACCATACTGACTCTCATTCGCTCTTATTTTTTTGGATTTTTTGTTGTTGAATTTGAGAGAGTCCGTAAAAAGATTACATTATTACTATTTATTTATAGCACAATAATATATATTGATATTAAAATAAAGATGAATTATCAACATCATCAAATTATGAACGAAACTAAATCTAATAAATCAAAGTGGGATTAAAAATATACAATGATTATTCAGTCTAAAATCTTTAAATCTTTTATTTTTACATCGAAGAACGGTTGCTCCGTTTGCTGCAAATAGATAGGTCAAAAATATGAATTTTAGATTGTGCGCCTTCTTTACAAGATTTATAGTTATAAATGACACATTGCTCGCGTGGAAAGTTTATCGATAATTTATAGAATGTGCAACTTGTATTGATCAAAAATTACTTCTATAATTCTTCTCAATTTCTAGAGGAACATTAGGAGTAATTGCAGAAACTCTATTTATATTGTATTAGATTTTTTTCTGCTTTTTCAATTGCTCCGCCGCGATTATTAACATTAATATTTGCTTATAACGATTATTTTTTCACGCGAGACGTGCAAGTAGATTCGAGAAACTTTTAATAGCTCTTCTTTAGTTGAGATGGAAACTCGAAAAGGGGGCATTAGCCTCGAGCAATTCTCGATCTCGCAACACACATACTCCAATTTGACAAGGAATTCTTTTCAAAAAGCCTGTAGTGAAGACAAAGTTGCTTTATAATCGCGACGACTACGATTTTCTTCTAAGTATAAACGGCGCGGTTCTAAAGTCTGTGCTTTGACTACATCTCCGTGGGATCCGACGGGATTGCCGAAGGGTTAAAAGGGTTAAGCAGTCGAGACTGTGCGATTTAGGGAGGGTCGAACGCAGTCGGCCTTGTCTGGGGCAAATTCGCGAAGCGGGACGACCAAGTTCACCGAACTTCCAGTTATTCGATGTCAAATATGTGATTGGCGTAAATAATTTATGCTTTCCTATGCCCGCTTATATGCAACTATATATACGTTTATAATGTGAATCATTAGGTCTATTTGTTATGTAGTTGAATTAATTTTGAAACTTAAAGTGAAATAGATACATATTTGGTATTTGGCGAAAGCGAGAAAGAAAGTTTTAGTACAGTCTAGTGCAAAGAGAAATAAAAAAATATACCTATTGTGCACAGTGGAGCGTTACTGCTATACTATAATCCGATTTTAGAAAGAATTTTGAGAGTAAGAGTTTACAAGAAAATATACTTGCGATTATACTGTTGGAATATTATTCAACTACATAAAAAGAACGAGCAGTATTTTGATTAAAATAACATAAAAATAGTGATAATATACAATAATAATGATAATTATTATTCATAATGGTAATTTTCATTCAGAGTCGGCTGTATGTTTGAATTTTTCCTCAAAACTAATGTTTTCCTCAAAATGTGACTCCTAAACCTATGCCACATTTGTAAAATAGGGAGCGAAATTGTAAATTGGGAGAATAAATTTAGAATATCAATCTTACGCGGTACGTCACATTTTGCGGAAAACATTATCATTTTAACATCTTACGAAGGACAACGTGGCGTCGGCGCATACACCGTGGCTATTGCAAGGCACAGGAGAAAGGAAGTTTACCGTAGAAAACAGCTTGAAAGTTGTGGCCGCGGCGCAACCTTCACTTCATAACGAAGTGTACCTCGCTAGCTTGCGTTACCGAAGAGGCCATCCTCGGCGAGATCTTTTTCAAAAGCGTTCTGAGATGGGTTCGATCTTTGCGAGTGCCATGATGCCACTGAGAGAGTACAACGCTATATGAGCTTGTTGCTTTTCAAGCGTCTCTCTCTCTCTCTCTCTCTCTCTCTCTCTCTCTCTCTGCCGGCGCAGAGAAACATCTCGCTTTGGGTCAATAACTCGCATGACTCTATGTTACAACACAGGCGAGGACTCGAAGTAAAGTTTTGATACCTTCTCGATTTTCGTAAATTCAGATTTAAGAGATTCCTCCTCTTTCCTAGGGAAACGTCAAATAACATCTCGCCAATTACATATTGCAGATGATTTCATATACGCGAGAGCTCATAATAATTGATACGATTAGGAGAAAGTAGGGTAAAAGTCTATGACCCTCGTGTGGCAGATGGAATATGCGAAGACAAGAATCGTGTATTTATTAAGCATTTCAATAGAAAATACTTTATGTGGAATAGTTTTGATACTTTTAATAAATATTACTATTTTTTCATCTTTTGTATTTCTATTATCTATTTATACGAATAATGCTACCGAATAATTGAAATAGTCTTCTTTTATATATCTACATAAAAGGCCATTAGCGACAGATAATGTAATTTTCGACAATTAAAAAAATTTATTAGAAGCAAAGTTCGTTTTGTGTGTGTAAAATTACTTTTTTTTTCAATTACATTCTAATGAAAAAACAATGCATTATCAAGATATATCGTAGTATTTATTAATATATCTGTCTATAAACTTTGCTAAAAAAATCAACATTATCCATCTGCGATTAGTTTTGCAACGCGACGATTCTCGAGTAATACAAAATTTTCGCGCGCTACCAGAATATCATTCTTCGAGAGAATTCTCATTGTTAGGTCGATTATGTCTCTTCGAGGAGATCCGTGATTTTTGGATTAACAAATGTTATCGCGAGTACCTTTTGGAATCATGAAATTCGAAGCCCGATTTTCCTACTATCTCTCTCTCTTTCTATTGCAGAGCGATATCGCGGTTATTTAATTTCGCGACAACAAGATACGCAAGCGCGGCCGAGAAGAAAACGAGTACCGCTACGACACGAGACAAGAGTTCCGAGTCGTTTCCCCCTTCTCGCGCGGTAGTTCGGTCTTTTTCCTCGATGTTCGCTCCGCGTCGCCGCGCCCCGCGTCGAAGGCTCTATCCCCACGATGGTGACCGCCGCTTGTGCCACTGCTCCTGCCATAGCTATAGTTTCCACTTCCTCGACCGTCCTTCGTGAGTACATTGCAATTTTTCTCGGTTAGCAGGAGGCGGCTAACTCGCGCGGCTCCGAGGCCGACATCCGAATCACGCTGTGAGAAAATCTCAACTACGTTTTGCTCTCATGTCGACTTTCCTGCCTCAACTCAGTTCTCTCTCTCTCTCTCTCTCTTTCTCTCTCTCTCTTCGCACATTGACTCTTGCAGTTTATATAAATCGTTGTGTAACTGAAACGATATCTAATCCAATATTAAATTCACAGTAAATTGTATAGATTTAAAGATTCAACGTATTATCTCGTTATCTCGGATGGATCTTTTAATCTGGCCCTAGATAATCTTGCTTCGGATTGTGCAAGATTCTATTTCATTTATTGAGACGAAATATATCTGTATAATTTAATATGAGTTTCTAACAGTAGTTTGCGCAGCAATTTATAAACGTGTTTACATGGAAGCTATTTTAAATACTCGCAAAGTAAAATTTTAAAAATAGACATGTCCCTATTGAACATAAATGCGAAAGTTAAAATTAATATACTGCAATGCTTATAACTAATAATTTTGCTTTACGATATAGGAGTAATAAATATACGAATATAAGAATAATAAAAATGCCTTTACATATTTTCCCGCCGAATCTTTTTTTATATTTTGTAAAATATTAATTAATTTGAGAGAGAGAGAGAGAGAGAGAGAGAGAGAGAATTACATTTTCTTCAAATATTCAACAAAAAATTGAAAGATTATTATCAGCTTTCTATGAAATTTATTATTTTAATATGATTCATTCCGAGTTCACGATAGCTTCTTCTTTCTAATATTCTCGCATCCCACGGTAAAGAATATAGTCAAACATTGAATATCTTAAGATAACTGTTTTGAGAAAAATCCTCTGGGACTAGAAGTGTTTTCTATTTGCAACTAGAAATAAGTTTCATATCGTTTTTATCTTCGTTCCGCACGTTAGAGAGTTAAGCGTTTTAGAGATGCTGAAGGGATAGAAGCAATTAGAGAGGAGCGTATATTTTACAAGGACGAGCAAGGAAGTACCAAACGTGCACGAGACTACTAGCAGAGGCTGAAAGGTGGGACAAACTTGCCTTAGGGAGAGAGGGAGGCATAGAAGAAAGGGAATGATGCGCGTTGTAAGCGTGCAAAGTGGAAATTCACTTGGTACTCGTTTGCACATAGCGGTATTTGCCCGCAGGACTGACTATATGATGTCCATTTTAAGTACAATTATACAAAACATGACGTTAAGTATCGATGAGATCATAACATCTCGACATTAATTCAAAGTATCTAAAAAATTGCGTTATCCTAAACTGAATGAGCAAAAAACTCAGAAAAAATTAGATATATAGAGAAATATATATATATATTGCACGCGTTTTCATAAATATTTCTAGAATGATTACTCGCAAATTAGTTTCAAGTATTTGAATACAAGATACTTGGCACTTAAAATTTGTCAAGTATTCTGTATTAGAATTTTTAAATGAATCTGCTTTATTCTCGCGAATACTCGTCGAGCATAAGTGAATGTTTTATTTAATTTTTGATTTTTGTCAAGTTGTCCTATTTCAACTTACATAATCTTTTCGCTCATTATCCCGCAAGGCAAATCAAGGAGGTAAAAAGAGTTTTGTATTCTTAGGTCTACATACACCAAGTTTTTCAGCTAAAGGGAAGAAATATAGGCGTGAGACATCTTCTCGTCGCTGAAGTACTCTCAGTCTTCTCGTTCTACCTGTTCCCTCGCTGAATCTCTCATTAAATTATACCGAGAAGTATAGCGGATGCATTCAGAGTAGTATTATTTGAATCCGCATTTCAATAGATGTGATTAACTTTATAATATAAGCATGTTAGATTAAAAAAAAAACTTCGATTTATTTTGATATCGAGAAAATACTTATACAATATTATACAACAGAATACTTCATTACATATGAATAATGAGACATCCATAAAATATCTTTACGTTCTTTGTGCGATTTGGAGTTAAAAAGCAATTTCTTTATTGAAGTAAAATGAATATCATAATAGGATCATAAAAGATTCTGCGTCATTAAAATTTTAAATCGTATAGTCTTTGGGGGATTACAGAATTATAGTCAGAGAAAAATTTGATCACTCGTGTAATTTACATTGAGCAAAGGTTATCAGTCGACTTCCTTTTATTTTTCATGTTACTATATCCGGTGACCCGAATGATTTATACATAGCTGTAGTTTACACAGTGACATTTTAATCCTTTCGTACGAAAAGGCCATTTCATTTATATTATACTTGAGCAAAAATTGAAGCTCGGCAAATATATTAAAATTAGATCATTAAACAGTATATATTTCGATCTCTCTCTTTTTCCTCTTAAAATATTTATAATATTGAGTTGGGGAAAAAGTTTCTTCGTATTTTTTAATTCAAAATTGTATATACAATATCTTCGTCAAAAATGAAATTTAAATTTAAAAAAGGGGGTTTTAAAGCTTGGAAATGTCTACTTTCAAAAGATTATTCTATTTTTTTATTTTTTCTGTGAGTTTGATAATTTTTACATTTATAAAAAACTACGAGTTGAAAAAGATGAAAAATTTTCTTTTCTCTCACGTGCCCAAAAAAAATTTACGAAAATTTTCGATTACCTATCGTGAAAGTTTGAAGCTTTCCCTACAAACAATTTTTTTTTTAATGTTCCTATGATTTTTTGTTCCTGTGTGATTCGTGAGTTAAGTAAAGGAACATTCTGATTGTTCATACTTCAATAAAAATCATCATACTACAATTTAAAAAATAGATTTCTTAAAGCTGAAACTTTGCTCTAGCGAATGATATAATTATAACGAAAATTTCGCAAATAAAAAACTTTTGCAAAAAAATTTTTGAAAATACGAAGAAACTTTTTCCCCGACCCAATATTTTAAGAGAAATATTTATAATATTAGCTTTTCAGATATGTAAATATAGATATAAGTATTGATGTAGAGATAAAATGGCTTGCGATAAATTGCAATCTTATAATCTTTCTATAATTATCAGAATATAATACATAATATATCAGAATATTATAACACCATTGGAAATCGTGTATTAAAAATCACCATAAAAATACTACCATTTCAATTTTAAAGTAATGAGTAATCGTATGGAAATCCGAATATATTTTTAAGTCATCAGAAAGTTATAACTAAATGGATTTAGCATTTTATTTAATCTTAAGCGGATTTTAATTTGAAAATTTTACTGTAATGGTTAGCAACGATTTAATGTTAAAAACTAATAAATTCTAAAGGAGCAGATGACATTTCGAATTTCTTCGAAAAATCAAATCAATTTTGCATGAATTCTAGGAATCATTTTAATTGAAAAGTAACAGTTCTATAAATACTAATATATATATATATATATATATATAAAATTCAATATGAAACGAATCGCTTAATGTTGTACAGCACGAACGGGCTTCAAATAAATTGTATCGCAGATAGCGGTTTAATAATAAGCGTATCGAAATTAATTCGACATGTTGATTGTAATCCATGTGATAATCGATATCCATATACCTACCGATTCGTAGAATTGGGTAATTGCGAGAAATGATACACTTATCATGACAAAATCATCTATAATCAAGTAAATCTTTCGTACAAGATACGAATATGATTATACTAACGAGAATGTAAATCACTATAACGAAGCAAGGTCAATAGAAAATTAGCGCATTTATGTATTACGCAACAGTCTTCGTATTTATGAAAACAGAACAGATATATAGAAAAATATCTCCTATACCACTCTCTTTTTCTATATATTAATAATTATTACTATAAAGTATACAATTATTAGCATAAAGTAATATTCAGAAAAATATTCATGCACAGATTTTTTAATTTAGAAATTGCAACTCTCTCTCTCTCTCTCTCTTTCTCCTCTCTCTATTTATCTATCTATCTATTTATCTATCTTTATCTTCAGAAGGTTAGCTTCTTTACTTAATGCTCCATGATCATGACGATATTAAGCATGCTTTTAAACACGTATACGATGACGCGACATGTAATTTACAACGTATCCCGTTGCGAGTGCATTTTCAGTTTTAATCAAAAGAGTAGCGCGCGCAACGATAATGCGACAACGGCAACGACGACATTTCCCGCGCACCAAAAAGTTCAACGGTAGGCGGCACAGGTGTTGGTTAACAAAGTACACCCCCGCGATTTTTTACACCCACGTATGTACGCGTGTCACGTCACGTGGGTGTCTTCGTTGATCCGTGGGTGTAACCTTTACGCAAACGCAATACGTATCGCGTAACATAGTTTGCTGTCTTGCCCATTAAGCGAAACGTCAAACCATCCCCGCGCTGCTCGACGTTTCATTTTAACCCGACCCTTTTCACTTACCCTTGGTTGTGAAATACACCTCTAGCCTATCCACCCGTTCCATTTTCGCCCTTTCCTCTAATGATAAACGTACGTCATTTTCAAATGGCCATTTCAATCTTATTGAAATTTCGCAATAAAAGTATGCCTGTTATTTGTGGTATATATAAAACATTATTATATATTTTTTTAATACAATAATTATATGATATAATATATATACATTATATGCATTACAATTTCGAACTAGTAATCATTGACATGTATTTACAATACAAAATATTTATTTATTTTGTATTTATATTATTTTTGTATTGTTACTCTTATAATATGGTAGAATCGAATTTATCTGAAAAAAAAATCGGAGAGAATAAATTTCGCTCAGAATTAAATAAAGGGAAATCATAATCCACATTTTGGCGAATAGCTTTTTCAATATATGATGCAGACAATTTTTGTTGAAAAATTAAATATCTGCTTCGTGCATTAAAAATATATTACCGTTTAATAAACTTGTTAATACTATCATTCATTTAATAACAATATAGGGCAAATATTTCATATTTATTCATTTTCCCGTTTGCTACAATAACAAAGATATTTTTTCTAAATTTCTTTGACGTTAAAATTAGCATGTTTAATGTCTTGTGGAAGAGTAAGCTATTGAAAAAAAAAATACTTAACAACTTATATCGTTTTATTGCTCATTAATATCATTTATCAATCAATAATTTCGAGTTAGCAAAGACAGTACTCATGAACATATCAAAGATGAACTCGTGCAATATGTAAGGTAGCTACAGAAGCATCGGCAAGTAATTTTCATGAAAATGTATGGAACCTCTTTGAGCCTCCAAAACATGCGGAATACACTTTGAATGCTCGCCACTCCGAAGCAACAATCGGATACTGGAACTCCGAATCATTGGAGCGTCGACTGTGCGGTGATCGAAAGCGCACTAGATACGCTTTCTCCCTTCTCTCTCTTCTCTCTCCATCTCTCTTTCTTCCTCTATTAATCTCTGAAATTCTCTTTGAAAAATAATAAAAGAATCTTCGAATGTCCAATTTTATGCGCTATATTTCTTCAGATATCCAAAATATGACTCTACATTATGTAATTTGTGGCATACTTCATTTCTAAAATGTATATTCTCAATTACCGTAAACAAAATTCTTAGAATAAATATGACTCACGATTTTATGAATTTCATGAAAAGCAATGCATTGAGTTTAATAATAAATTTTATTTGTCGAGAATAAGATTATTTAAGTTTAGATATAAACATTTATTTACACATGTATAAAAAGAGATTTATTTCTAAAATATCAATAACTAATTTCCCTGTAATATTTTTTTATGCAGATGATTCAAGGTATCTTTCTAGAAAAAATTGTAG